>Ga0255342_1004216_pt1 | contig 14982 bp, 13 predicted proteins | sample wastewater_treat_3_FD_192416 | JGI IMG/M metagenome (GOLD analysis project Ga0255342, IMG submission 192416) | Wastewater microbial communities from Lulu Island WWTP, Vancouver, Canada - plant14 | ecosystem: Engineered > WWTP > Wastewater > Unclassified | place: Canada: Vancouver, British...
CTTCAGCCTTCAGCCTTCGGCCTCCCTCCTACTCGATCGTCATCAGCGACTGCCAGCGCTCCCATTCGGTGGCGCGCGGAAGATTGCGCTCCTGAAGCAGTCGGACAATGGGGGCTTCGTTGAATCTCAGGTAGGGATTCATTTTCTTTTCCTGGGCCAGCGTGGAGTGGAGGAAATACGGATCGCAGATCTGCCGGAAGCGTTCGATTTCGGGATTGTCCGGTTCCAGAAGCCGTGCAAAAGCCAGAGAATCCCTCACATAGTCGTGCCCGGCAAAGATGCGCGTATTGTCCGGGAGTGCCATCAGTCGCCGGATTGATTCAAAAAATCCGCGCAGGTCCCCGGTAAAGCAATTGCCGACCGTCGCGTTGAACAGCGTGTCGCCGGTGATAAGATCGTTCCCCGCATGAAAGCAGATTGAATCCTCGGAGTGTCCGGGTGTCCGGTAAACGACGACCGGCTCGCCGTCCAGAAGAAACCTTTCCTGATCGGCCAGCGTCCGGCAGTCCAGAAACGCCGCATTTGTTTTTGCCAGAAGGTGGTCGTCACCCGGCGTGTGGTCGTAGTGCCGGTGCGTATTGGCGACATATCGGAGCGACAGCGTGTGCCGCTCCAGAAACGACAGGATTTCCTGCCAGGCGCCGCCGTCGATGGCCATCGCTTCGGTCTTGCCGTAAAGAAGATACGCCAGATTGTCCCCGTACCGGAATTGTTCAATGTGGATCATGCCGTTTCCCTTATTTCACGATTTTAAAAATTTCTCTGGCTTTCGGATCGGCGGCGCTCTTCAGCAGCTCGAACAAAACCATTTCCGTGGATGAAAGCTCTCCGCCGGCGCTTTTGACGGCCTGAATGCCGACCTTGCGGTTTTCGGGCGTTCGGGAAGAGACGGCGTCGGTGACCAGATGAACCGTATAGCCGTTCTGCATCAGGTCCAGCGCCGTCTGGTAAACGCAGACGTGGCTTTCAATGCCGGTCAGGACGACATGGCGACGGGTGAGGGCTTCCAGTTGATCGTGGAAAAGGGGATTGGCCCAGCAGCTGAACGTTTCCTTGGCAATGGGTTTGGCGTCTCCCAGCTCCAGGGCCACCTCCGGTATCGTCGTTCCCAGTTTTTCCGGGGTCTGCTCCGTGACCAGAAGAGGCAGGCCGAGCGCCCGGAATCCCCGAATCAACCGGACGGTGTTGGCAAAAAGATCTTCCTTGTCGCACATGGACTGGGCCAGTTTGCCCTGAAAATCGATCAGGATGAGCACGGCGGCAGTTCGGCTGAGCATGGTTCCTCCCTTTGATTTTGCTGATGCGGCAGGATAGTTAATTTGCTTAATTCTTGTCAATCATTATTATTGCTGGTAAAAGGACAAAAAGTCTGGAGACAAGAAAATGACGTTGCCGGCGAATGAAAAGGTTCTTTTGCATGAGTATCGCGAAAGCGGCTTTGTGGAAGTGTCTCTCCCGTTTTCCACGGAGTATGCCGTGACGCTGAGCATCAACGGCCGCCCCTTTGTTACGATGGCCTGCTCCGGAAGTTATCTGAAGGAGCACATGGCCGGCTATCTGATCACCGAGGGGATCATCAGCGATCCGGATCAAATTGAGAAAATAGACATTGACGAGGCCCGTCTGACGGTCAAGGTCTTTTTGGCGGAAGACAGGATCATCGCCCAAAAACTCGAATGCATCAAAACCATTACCGCGGCGGGGGGGCGAACCAAAAAAAACTGGCCGTCGGAGGATTTGATCCGGAAGAGGCTGCCGCAGGTGAGGGCGAACACGATTCTGCAATCCATGAGCGAGTTTCTGTCTTATTCGCGGGAGCATGAGGCCACGCACGGCGTCCACAGCGCGGCGCTCTATTCGCTGGAGGGTGAGAGACTGCTCTTCTTCGACGAGATCGGCCGCCATAACGCCATCGATAAAGTCATCGGCCACGCGGCCCTCCATCGCATCAGCCTGGAAGACAAGATGATTTGTTCGACGGGCCGCATCTCGAGCGAGATCGCCTTCAAAATCATCAACGCCCGCGCGCCGGTTCTGATTTCGCGCGCCTCGCCGACCACGCTGAGCGTCGAGCTTTTGCGCCGGTTCAATATCCTGAGCGTCATCCGCGCCGTCAGCGGCCGGTTCTTTGTCGTGAACGGGAAAGAAAACATCCGGCTGTAGGGCCCGATCGGATGGCGGTCCGTTTTGTACGCCGTTTCTTGGGTTGGCGGTGTCGCTACTTGATGTTCCGCAGTTCGCGGCGCAGAATTTTTCCCACCGCGCTTTTGGGCAGGGACTCCAGAAACTGAACGGCTTTGGGCCTTTTATACGAAGGCAGCTCCTTTTTGCAGAATTCCAGCAGCTCCTCCTCAGTGACGGAACCGGGCGTTTTCAGGGCGACGAACGCCTTGACCGATTCGCCGTACACCGGGTCGGGAACGCCGATGACGCCCGCTTCAAGCACGTCGGGATGCCGGTACAGGATATTTTCGATCTCCTTGGGATAGATGTTTTCTCCGCCCCGGATGATCAGGTCTTTCTTCCGGTCGGTGATGTACAGATAGCCGTCGTCGTCCATGCGGCCCACATCTCCCGTGTGCAGCCAGCCGTTGCGGATCGCGGCCGCCGTTTCCACGGGCTTGTTCCAGTAGCCCTTCATGACGCCCGGCCCCCTGATGACGATTTCTCCCGTCTGGCCGGCGGGCAGTTCGCGGTCCTGGCTGTCGAAGATTTTAATGGCGTTGCATTTCTGGTAGCACTTGCCGATGGAGCCGTACTTGGGCGGCCGCCGTTCCGCGATATTGCCGCAGTTGACGGTCGTCGCCTCGCTCAGGCCGTAGCCCTCCCAGATGTCGATGCCGAATTTTTCCTTCCAGGCGCGCGCCACGGCAAGCGGCATCGGCGCCGCGCCGCAGATGCAGGTCCGAAGCGAACGCAAATCGTACTTGGCCAGCGATGGATGGTTGAGGATCTGGATGTACATGGTCGGCACGCCGCGGAAATCCGTGACCCTGTATGTTTCGATGCTCTTCATGGCTTCTTCGGGGTCCCAGCGGTTGATGACGACCAGCTTTCCGCCGGTGAGGAATTCAAGATTCAGGGCGAAGATGCCGTAGCCGTGAAACAGCGGGAGGGTAATCAGCGAAACCCGGTCGCGGCTGACGCCGAAGACTTCTCCTTCCCGCGGCTCTTTTCCGGCCTGTCCGCCGTCCGGTTCTCTGATCTCGCCGCGGACCGACACGCCCCAGGAGTCCAGAAACACGAGGTCGTAGTATCCCGTGACGTGGGTGTGCCAGTTGTAGTGAGTCAGCATCACGCCCTTGGGGTTTCCCGTGGTGCCGGCGGTGTAGATCATGACGGCCGTGTCGTCATTGTCCGTGTCCGCGAGAGCAAGCGCATCCGGTTGTGCCGCGCAAATGCCGTTGAAAGAAAGGCCGTCTTCGGGTGCCTGAGGTCCGGTGGAAATCACATGCGCAAGCCCGGGCGCTTCTTTGCGGGCTTCCCGGATGCCGCCGAAATCGTCGGGCGAACTGACCAGGGCCGAAAGGCCCGCGTCGCGGTAAATGTAGGCCAGCTCGGGTGTCTTCAGCGACGGATTGATCGGAACGAGGATGGCTCCGATTTTGAAAGCGGCAAAGAAGGTCTGGATCAGCTCGGTGCAGTTGAAAAGCTGCACGCCGACCCGGTCGCCTTTTTTGACGCCCAGCTTCTTCAGGGCGTTGCCCAGGCGGTTGGCCCCCTGGTTCATGGCGACGTTCGTGTGCCACCGGCCGTCAAAGCAGACAAAATCATACTCGCCGAATCTGCGGATGTTGTCGTCGGCCAGACTTCCGATATTCATGGTTCCCCTCCTCAGGAATGCGCTCTTTGCGCAAGATGAATAAAAGGCGGTCCGCTCGTCGGGGTTTTATCTTTCGCAGAGCTCCAGCAGAATCCCGCCCGTGGATTTGGGGTGAACGAAGGCGATTTTTGCGCCGCCCGCGCCGTAGCGGGGCTTCTCATCGATCAGGCGGATGCCTTTGGCCTTCAGTTCGGCCAGCGCCGCTTCCAGGTCATCCACGCGCAGGGCCATGTGCTGAATGCCCTCGCCGTTTTTTTCAATGTATTTGGCAATGGGGCCGGAAGGCTCCGTGGATTCCAGAAGTTCGATTTCCGAATCCCCTACGGGGAAAAAAGAAACTTTCACCTTTTGCTCGGCCACTTCTTCCACGCCCGCCCGGGGAATGCCGAGTATCTCGTAGAGCCTGGAGCTTTCCGCCAGATTTTTTACCGCGATGCCGATGTGATCGATTTTCAAAATTTTCATGCTTTCAATCTCCTTGTTGCGTATATCGTATCTCATTATTCGTGCAGGGAATGGTCTTGCCGCCCGCAAGGGTGGTTAAAACCGTTCCCTGCAAATTGTTCTTCAACCTTCAGCCTTCAGCCTAATAGTCTTTTCAAAACTTCTGTCCCTTCAGGCACTCCAGGACTTTTGCCGCGGCGCTGGTGGGAGTCATCAGGCCCTGTTCGACGCCGTCGAGGGCTTCGGTCAGAACCTGCGCCGCCGGGGTTTCGTAAAACCATTCCTGAACCCCTTCGCGCACCAGGAACTTCAGCCACTCCCTGGCCTGTTCCTTTCGCTTGATTTGCAGCTCGCCGCTTGCGGTCAGTTTTTCCCGATGGTCCCGGATGATGTTCAGAATATGGTCAAGTCCCGCCATCGTGATGGAACTGCATGTGACGACCGGCGGCGACCAGTTTGCATAAGGCGGCGTCAGCAGGTGAAACGCCGTTTCGTACTGCCGCCGCGCCATTTTGGCCTGCTCGATGTTGTCGCCGTCCGCCTTGTTGATTGCCACGGCGTCGGCCAGCTCCAGGACGCCCTTCTTGAGGCCCTGCAGCTCGTCGCCCCCTCCGGCGATCATCAGCACCAGGAAGAAGTCAACCATGGAAGCCACGGTCACTTCCGACTGGCCCACGCCGACGGTTTCGATCAGGACCGCGTCGAATCCCGCGGCCTCGCAGACCAGCATGGTTTCGCGCGTCTTGCGGGCGACGCCGCCCAGCGTTTTGCCGGACGGAGAGGGACGGATGAACGCCCGGTCGTTCACCGCCAGTTTTTCCATGCGGGTTTTATCGGCCAGAATGCTGCCGCCCGTTTTGGGGGAGCTGGGATCGACCGCCAGCACGGCCACCCGGCAGCCTTTCTGCGTGAGCAGCGTGCCGAAGCTTTCAATGAACGTGCTTTTGCCTGCGCCCGGCAGACCCGTAATGCCCAGGCGCAGGGCCTTGCCGGTATAGGGTATCAGCGCATCCAGAATTTGCCGGGCGAGCTCCTGATCGGCGGGCAGGGAGCTCTCCACAAGGGTGATCGTTTTGGCCAGCATTCGCCGGTCCCGTTCGAGAACGCCCTGAATATACGCCTGCCTGTCTCGTTTTTCCATCAACCCTCTCCTTTTGGCGGAAGTGGGGTTCAGCTTCTGTAAAATTCATTCACGGCGGCCAGGTATTGGGCCAGATGACGGCGGCTGCCGACAAAGATATGGCCGATATTTTTCTCAATGCTCACATTCCGGTGCCTCCCTTTGCGGCCGGATGCATCCGGCCGCGCCAGCCCCCAGATGTCGGCGGCCACGCAGGATCCGGCCGGAGCAATCGGATCACGCGACCCTTTATACTCAAAAATGGCCACCCCCGCTTTCCGGAGCATATCCATGTTGACCGGCTGCCCGTCAAATTTCGGATTTGTGGAGGGCAGGCGGAATTTTCCCTCGTAAATCTGATTGTCCATAAAAACATTCTGAATCCATTGAACATGAGCGCTGACGGGGAAACGGGTGCCGTGCGTCAGCCAGTAAAGAAACGGCGCGGCGTCGGCGATCGCCTCCGGATTTTCCGCGCGCTCATAAAATCCCCGTACGACATTGTACTGAACGGCGGGCTGAATTTCATTCATGCCGAACTCAATGACCTGCGGCGGAATGTTCACGGCGCCGAAAAGTTCCTTCATCAACGACGGGTCATAATTCCGGCGGATCAGTGCCCGGATGCCGGCGTGGCCGCTGTCCCCGTCATCAAATTTCACCGGCGATGCCATCAGCGCCACTTTCTTCACGTCCATCGGTTTGCCGGCGGCCAGAAGCTCCTCGGCACGGCGCGCCAGATACGGCAAAATCAACGTGCCGCCCATGCAATAGGCCATGATCAGGATTTCCGCGCGGGGATGCCTTTCCCGGAGGATCCGCAGATAATGATCGTGCAGCGTTTTCCCGTAAAAATCCAGTTCCAGCTCCGTCTCCTCCCAACCGGGATCCCCATGATCGACAAGGTACACCCGGTAACCTTCCTTGTGCATTCCCTCAATAACGGATTTGCCGGCGGCCAGATCAAACAGCTCGGGTTTATTGATGAGCGGCGTGACCATGTAAAGAATTTTTCCGTTGGATTTCAATCCCCGCGGGGTCGGGTAGTCGCGCAGACGGACGCGGTGCAGCGTCGAACCTTCCACATATTCGTAGCGGGAAAAACCGATCTTTCCTCCGGTCACTCTTTCCGAATAATCTTTGATATCGAAAACATTTTCCCGGTAAAGATTCTCCAGGCGGGTACGGTTCAGCGCGAGATAATCCTCAAAAGAGCCGGGTTTCTCTCCGGAAGCTTTGGATGCAAACGGCAATTCTCCGGAGGCCGGCGGGGTTTCCGTGATGACCACGAGAAGGCATTTTAAAAGCTCTTTCATGGCTTTGAGGCGGGTCAGGCCGATATTGTTGTAGCTGTGCTCGAGCTGGGCGAATTCCTCCATGTAGTTTTTTAAAAATTCATACCCCTTTTTCGTCGTGGAAATTTTTCCGGCTTTTTCACGGCTGAATTTGCCGTCCTCGATAAAGAATCCGGTCATGGTGTAAAGAAGGCGCGAATAGCCTTTGTAAATCCAGCCGTTCATGTCGCTGAACAGATCGGGATTTCTGCCGGCTCCCGCAGCCATCCGCGCCTGAGCCCTGATCGGTCCCGTGATATACGTATCCATCAGGCTGCTCTGCCAGGCGCAGGCGAGAGCCCAGGGGCCGAAAACAGGAATTTTCTTTCCGACCGTGTCCAATAACCTCTGATAATCAAACAGGTTTCTGACCAGCTCGCCCGCCCATTTGCTTTTCCAGGAAACAGACGTCGACAATCCCTGCAGGTTGTCGGCAGGGGATGTGCCGATCAGCGCCAGCAGTTCGTCCGGCGTGATCTTTGGCCGGGAATCAAGGTCTTTGGTTCGCATTTGAATTCCTTTCTGTGCGCCGGTTGGAAAACTTGTCCGGAACCCGTCGGGCTCACGGAATAAAATGAACAGTACGGAAGAAAATTACCGGAAGTGCCGCCCGCGTGTCAAGCGGACTTTGTCCGGGGCGAAAAGGCAATTGTCAAACCGTCCGGTTTCGGCTATAGCTAATCCGCCGCGGCTGGACAGAGAGGCCTGTTTATTTGGCGGAAACCGGAAGGAACCGTAAGACGCGATGGGCGATAAAAAACCAGGCAGGTTCTTGGGTGAAGCGACGGCTTTTCTGGCTCTGTTTCTGGACAACGCCGGCGTGCTGATTTTTTTAAACGCCATTCTCGTCTTTACCTTCAATTTCCCCGCGGATATTGTTCTGACGCGCATGATCCCCGGCACGGCCATCGGCGTGTTCATGGGCGACCTCGTTTATACCTGGATGGCCGTCCGTCTGATGCGGAAAACCGGCCGTGCGGACGTCACGGCAATGCCGCTGGGCCTCGATACGCCGTCCACCATCGGCATCGCCTACGCCGTTTTGGGGCCTACCTTCATTGCCACCCGCGATCCCATCCTCACCTGGCATGTCGGCATGGCCACGCTGTTCATGATCGGCGTGGTGAAAATTTTCACCTCTTTTATCGGCGGATGGATTCAACGCAACATTCCCACCGCCGGTCTGCTCGGGTCCATCGGGGGCGTCGGATTGATGCTGCTTGGTTTTCTGCCGATGATCGAGATTTTCAATGAAGCGATCGTCGGTCTGGCTGCCCTGGGTCTGATCTTTGCCGCGCTCTACAGCCGGCTTCAGTTTCCCGGACGCATCCACGGCGTCGTGGCGGCGCTGCTCGTCGGCACGGGAATTCACTTTGCGCTGGGGTGGGGCGGCTATCTGCCCGAGGTTCAGCCGCCTTCCTGGGGCCTGCATCTGTGTCTTCCGGTATTTTCCCTTGATTTTTTCAGAATCCTGCCGCAGAGCCTTCAGTATCTTCCCCTGGCCATTCCCTTCGGTATCCTGACGATTATCGGAGGGATCAACAATACGGAAAGCGCCCGTCTGGCCGGCGACAGTTACCGCCCCAGAGACATTCTGCTGACCGAAGCCGTCACGTCGCTCGTTTCCGCCTTTTTCGGCGGCGTTGCGCAGACGACCCCCTACATCGGCCACCCCGCCTATAAAAAGATGGGGGCGACCTGGCGCTACACCCTTGCAACCGGTTTGCTCGTCGGCATCGGCTCTCTCGTCGGGTTGATGTCGCTGGCGGTCAGTCTGGTGCCGCGGGCGGTCATCGCGCCGATTTTTCTTTTTGTCGGCTTTGAAATCGTCCATCAGGCTTATCGGGAATCGCCCCCGGCGCATTCTCCGGCGGTGAGCCTGAGCATGCTGCCGGTTGTCGCCAGTCTGGTGACCATTCTTCTCGGCCAGTTCCTTGCCGCCCTGAACATTCCGGCCCATCAACTGCCGCAGCGTTTACAGCAATTGTATCAAACGCTGAATCTGCTGGCGAACGGCTTTATTCTGACCGGACTTCTCTGGGGCAGCCTGCTGGCCTTTCTGATTGATCACAAAGCGAAGCTGGCTGCCCTGTGCGCCGCCGTCTGCGGCGTACTGACGCTCTTTGGCGTGATTCATTCGGTTCTTCCCACGGGAGAGCTTTATCTGCCCTGGCAGGCGCCCACCGGGGCGCATTACAGTCTTGCCCTGGCGTATGGAATCCTGTCGGTCATTTTATTGATTCTGACGGGAAGAACTGATAAAGAAAGATCTTCCCTCTGAAGGAGGCTGGCGTGAAAAAATCCTATTCCGACAAAGTGGTTTCCGCCGAAACGGCGATTCGTTCCATCTCCCGGGGCAAAAGGGTTTTCATCGGTTCGTACTGCGGAGAACCTCAGCACCTCGTCTCCGCACTGATTGACCATACGGACCATTTTTCCGACGTGGAAGTGGTCCGCTTCCTCAACCTGGAAGGATCGCTCATGGGGCTGGTCGCGGACGAAACCAGGGGACGCAATTATCATGTGCGCTCCATCTATCAGGGGTCGGGCATGATCAGGGGGCTCACGGCGTCCCGGCGTTTTCTCACCCCCATGAATCTCTACACGGTTCCCTCCCTGTTTCTTCAGCGGCATATTCCCGTCCACTATGCCCTCATTCAAACCGCGCCGCCCGACGACTTCGGGTGGCTCAACCTGGGCATTTCCGTGGACATCACGCTGGCCGCCGCCCACGCGGCGGATGTCGTCATCGTTCAGGTCAACCCGAACATGCCCGTGATTCCGGGCTACGGGATGATCCACGTGGATGAGGTCGATTTTATCGTCGAGCACGAAGAAGAACTGCTTTCGGTTTACCCCACGCCGAAAATCGCCTGCACGGACCGGATCGCCAAGCTCCTGTCCAGCCTGATTGAAGACGGCTCGACGCTGCATATCAGCCCCGGTTTTTCCGAGGAGCTGGTGCTGGAGGCCTTGGGAGAAAAGCAGAATCTGGGCATCCACTCGCTGATGATTCTGGACGTCATGAAGAAGCTTGCGGAAAAAGGCGTTATTACCAACCGTAAAAAAGGATTCAACGACGGCAAAATGGTGGCTTCGGGCGCCATCGGCAGCGAGGAGCTTTACCGGTATCTGAACGGGAATCCCGCCGTAGAGTTCCGGCCCTGCGATTACGTGAGCAATCCCGTCATGATTGCCCGCCACCACAAAATGACGGCCGTCAATCGCGTGACGTCGATTGATCTCAAGGGCCAGGTCGCGGCGGACGGCTCCGCGCAAAACCATTTTGCCGATGTGGCGGGGCTGGTGGATTTCAGCCGGGGCGCGGCGATGGCGCCGGGCGGCAAGTCCATTGTCGTTGTTCCGGCCGCAAGCGAAGACGGGCTTTCCAGCAACATCGTTCTGGAGCAGGCGGCGGGCGCCGTCGCCATTCCGGCGGCGGATGTGACGTACGTGGTCACCGAATACGGCGCCGTCAACCTGTTCGGAAAAAACGTCCAGGAGCGCGCCATGGCCATGATCAGCGTGGCCCATCCGGATTTTCGCGAGCGTCTTTTCGAAGAGGCGCGCCGCGAAGGGCTGATCGGTCAGGAACGAAAACTGTATGAATCTCAATTCGGCGTTTATCCGGCCTGGCTGGAAGAAGTGCTGACGATCGCCGGCCAGAAAGTCACCCTGCGTCCCGTCAAAACCGTGGACGACCGGCTCATTCAGGAGCATTTTTACGAAATGGAAGAGAAGGACGTGGCCAAACGCTTCTTCGGTCGCAAGCATCACTTTTACTGGGATGAAATGAAAGACATGTTCATCGTCGATTACGCGAAAAACTGTTCCATCGTTGCCTATCTGGGCGAAGAGGGCTACGGCCGGATCATCGGCATCGGCGGATATTTTCTGGAAGGAAGCGGCTCGGGCGAAGTGGCCTATTCCGTCGCGAAGGACTGGCAGGGGAAGGGCATCGCCGTGAGGCTTCAGCAAAAAGTGGTGGATGCCGCTCTGGCCAACGGCCTCACGGGCCTGGACGCCGTGGTGCTCAGGGAAAACCTTTCCATGCTGGCGCTGTTTAAAAAACTCCCCTATCAGATCCGCACCTCATTCGAGGAAGGCATCTTAACGCTGAAATGCCGGTTTGACGAGCCGGTCTGATCCCGGCTTATCAGGAGGGCGATCAACCTTTTATGGCGCAAACGCCGAAGCCGCTCCATTCGCTGACGGGATGTTTCGAAGTCAGGACAAAACCGGTCTTGTGCTGTTGTGAAACATAGTCGATCGTAATGTTGCCCGTCATTTCAAGCGCCTCCGGGCTGATCACAAAAGTGATCCCTTGAATGTTCTGGACCAGATCGTTTTCATGGGCGTCATCCACCTTTTCAGGTTTTTTGTTGAAATGTTTCCAATAAGTTGTAAGATGCCTTTCAATTATAAAATACATTTACGACCGGAATCTGAATACCCATGTTTGAACAAGCATTCAAGAACATCGACGATGTTTTATGGAAAGAAGCCGGCTGCACTACCGAGCTTGACTACACGGAACAGACTTCCTGGCTGCTCTTTTTAAAATACCTCGACGATTTGGAGCAGGATAAAGCGACGGAAGCCAAGCTGGAAGGCAAGCAATATTCTTTTATCCTCGATAAGCCGTATCGCTGGGAAAGCTGGGCCGCGCCCAAAGGCAAGGACAGCCAGATTGATCATAACAAGACCATGGTCGGGCCGGACTTAATCAATTTCGTCAATCAGAAACTCTTTCCTTATCTGAACGGTTTCAAGCAGAAGGCCAGCGGGCCGAATACCATCGAATACAAAATCGGCGAAATCTTCGGCGAGATCAAAAACAAGATTTCCAGCGGCTATAACCTGCGCGAAATCATCGAGCACATTGATGAGCTGCATTTCCGCTCACAGACCGAAAAGCACGAACTATCCCACTTATACGAAGCCAAAATCAAAAACATGGGCAATGCCGGACGCAACGGCGGAGAATATTACACGCCCCGTCCGCTCATCCTCGCCATCATCCAGGTGGTGAAACCTAAGATTGGCGAAACTATTCGCGACGACGCCTGCGGTTCGGCGGGATTCTTGTGCGAATCGTTTGATTACCTGAAATCCAAAGGAAATCTCACCACCAAAGACCTCAAGACGCTTCAGGAACGCACCTTCTACGGCAAGGAAAAGAAGTCTCTGGCTTATGTCATTGCCATTATGAACATGATCCTGCACGGCATCGAAGCGCCCAATATTATCCACACCAACACCTTATCTGAAAATCTTGCCGATATTCAGGATAAGGACCGCTGCGACATTGTCATGGTTAATCCGCCTTTTGGCGGCAAAGAACGCAAGGAAGTGCAGCAGAATTTCCCCATACGGACGAGTGAAACGGCTTACCTGTTCCTTCAGCGCTTCATTAAGATCCTGAAGGCCGGCGGTCGCGGCGGTGTGGTGATCAAAAACACATTCCTCTCCAATACAGATAACGCATCTATCAGCCTGCGAAAAATGCTGCTGGAGAGCTGTAACCTTCATACCATACTGGATTGCCCCGGCGGCACATTCCTGGGCGCCGGTGTTAAGACCGTAGTGCTGTTTTATGAAAAAGGCACACCCACCAGAAAGATTTGGTACTATCAGCTTGATCCAGGACGGAGCCTGGGCAAGACCAATCCACTCAACGACGATGACCTTGCCGAGTTTGTGAAACTGCAAAAGACCTTTGCTGACTCCCCCAAGAGCTGGACGATTGATGCCAAGGGTATTGACCAGACAACATTTGATTTATCCGTGAAAAATCCCAATGGTGTTGAAGAAGTCAAACACCGCAGCCCTAAGAAAATAATGGATGAGATTGCCGCGCTGGATGCAGAAAGCGCGAGGGTGCTTGAAAAAATAAGACGTTTCCTGCGTGTAGCTGAAGGAGGGTAGTTGTGAAGCTGACGAAAGCCTTTATCGAAGATATTCGCAGATTAATTCACTCAGCACGCGCCACTGTGGCGCACGGTGTGGATTTAGTTCAGGTTTATGCCAATTTTGAAATTGGCCGATGTATTGTTGAATTTGAACAGCAAGGCAAAGGCAGAGCTGCCTATGGCAAAGAGGTTGTAAAAGCCCTTGCTGAGCGCTTGACAGACGAATTCGGCAGTGGCTTCTCCGAGCGAAATCTTGCCTACATGCGGACATTTTACCTCCTGTACCGGGAACGAAGTTCGATTTTGCAGACACTGTCTGCAAAATCCGTTTCCGGAAAGAAATTGCAGACGGTGTCTGCAAAATTGCCGCAAGACGAAAAAGGTCAAGCACAGACGCAACAGTTGCCGGTTTTTCCGCTCTTGACAGGTGAAGCGGCTTTGTCGACACAAACGCAGCTTCGCCCCTTTAATTTGAGCTGGTCACATTACGTTTTTCTGATGGGCATCAAAAACGCCGACGAACGCAGTTTTTATGAGATTGAAGCCGCCGGTCAGGGGTGGACGCTTCGCGAACTCAAACGCCAGTTTGAAAGCAGCCTTTATGAGCGCCTGGCGTTGAGTCGCGACAAGGCGGGCATCATAAAACTGTCCAAGAAAGGCCAACTGGTCGAGAAACCGGAAGACCTGCTCAAAGAGCCGCTGGTTCTGGAATTTTTGGGCCTGTCCGAGCAGGTGCGCTACACCGAAAGCGATCTCGAAACGGCCATCATTAATCAAATTGAGCATTTTCTGCTGGAACTCGGCAAAGGCTTTCTCTTTGAGGCCCGGCAGAAACGTTTTACCTTTGACGAAGAACATTTCTTTGTCGATCTGGTGTTCTACAACCGTCTGCTGCGCTGCTATGTACTGATCGACCTCAAAATCGGCAGACTCACCCACCAAGACTTAGGTCAGATGCAGATGTACGTCAATTACTTCGACCGGTTCGTCAAGGCAGAGGCTGAAAACGCCACCATTGGCATCATCTTGTGCAAGAAAAAACATGGGGCATTGGTCGAAATCACTTTGCCGAAAGACGCCAACATTCACGCGCGGGAATACCAGCTTTATTTGCCTGGAAAAGAAGAGCTGCAGCGAAAGCTTATGGAATGGGCCAGGGAGATTGAAAATGAATGACGCTTCGACCGCCCCTGGGAACGCCAATCTCCCGATTGGCAAATTAAAACATGCCAGTCAGGAGACTGGCGTTCCCGGCATTGTTACAAAACATTCGAGGGATGTTGTGAAGGCGGGATGGAAACGAGCGAAGCTAAATCGGGTGTGCGAGAAAATTACCGACGGGACTCACCAAACCCCAAAGTATTTCGATTATGGTTTTCTATTTCTGTCTTCAAGAAATGTCACATCTGGCAAGATTGACTGGGAAAACGTGAAATACATAGATGACAAGCAGCACGTTGAGATGCAGCGGAGGGTATCTCCACGTCTACACGATATATTACTGGCGAAAAACGGCACAACTGGCGTAGCCGCAATGGTCGATAGGGATGTCACTTTTGACATTTATGTGAGTCTCGCTTTGCTTAGGCCTTTGGAAGGAATCCTACCGAAGTTTTTGCTTTATTTTATCAATTCACCTCTTGCCAAAGAGCAATTCAACAAACGGCTAAAAGGTATAGGCGTTCCCAACTTGCATTTAGAGGAAATCAGAGAAGTTGAACTCGCATACCCAGAATCTGAAGCCGAACAACAGCGGATTGTCGGCATTCTCGACGAAGCATTTGAGAGCATTGCCGTAGCCAAAGCCAACGCCGAAAAGAACCTCCAAAACACCCGCGCTCTGTTTGAAAGTTATCTTCAATCTGTCTTCACCCAACGCGGTGAGGGGTGGGTGGTAAAGACTCTTGGCGACATCGCTCAGATAAAAGGTGGGAAAAGAGTCCCAAAAGGCTATAAGCTATTAACAGAGCCGACAGACTACCCATATTTGCGAGTTGCTGACTTCACGGACACAGGGACAATTGACATGAATGATTTGCGATATATCAGTCAGCAGGTTTGGCATGAAATTAAAAACTATGTCATCTATTCGACCGACCTTTATATTAGTATCGCAGGAACAATTGGTAAGACTGGAATCATTCCAGAAGATTTAGATGGCGCAAACCTCACCGAAAACGCTTGTCGTTTGGTTTTTAACACAGGTATTAGTAATCGTTTCGTCTCACTGCTGTCCCAACGTTAATCGAATAGATTCAATTGGTTGCTGATATGGTCCTCTTGTTTTATGTAGCTGATATTTGAAAGTGTTTGATATAGTGTTTCTTTTTCGAAAAGCGTCAAGCTCAA
>Ga0255342_1004218_pt1 | contig 14978 bp, 11 predicted proteins | sample wastewater_treat_3_FD_192416 | JGI IMG/M metagenome (GOLD analysis project Ga0255342, IMG submission 192416) | Wastewater microbial communities from Lulu Island WWTP, Vancouver, Canada - plant14 | ecosystem: Engineered > WWTP > Wastewater > Unclassified | place: Canada: Vancouver, British...
CAACCGCCGGGAGCCCGATGACATAACTGAAGGCAATCAGAGCAAGACCGGCGATCACCTGCCGGGCCGGCTTTTCACGCAGCGCCGACAGATCCGCACGCTGTTCGATGGCTGTTTTGCAATATTCCCTGCGGGCAAGACAAAGGGCCGTTTTTTTTATGATGTTCACAACCTGTCCAAACAGCAAGTTAACGAAAACTAAAAAATCATATCCTCAATTGGGAAAGAATTTCAATATGTTTTTGACCGGCGGCGCTTTTGAAACTCACATTATTCCGCCTGCAGAATTTTTCGAGCGCGCAGGATAATCAGGATAAGCAATGCCCGTAAAAATGCCTGTCTTGGCCTGCCCCACCGTATAAATCAGCGCATCATCCACATACACCCGACCGTCTCCGACAACCACTGACGCTCCGGAATCCTTCAAGTGTGAATAACGGCGGACATCTATCTCGTATCGGACGGTTTTATTGAACGGCCGTATCTGGCCGTTGAAAAGCACTTCGCCGCATCCCAGCGCCCGGCCCGTCCCCAACGCGCCCCGCCAGACACAGAAAAAACCCAAAAGCTGCCAGATTGCATCCACCCCCAGACACCCCGGCTGAACCGGGTCTGCGGTGAAATGGCACTGAAAATACCAGGCATCCAGACGTACATCCTGCTCGGCAACGATTTTACCCTTACTGCCTTTGCTCTCCAGCTCAACGATCCGGTCGATCATCAAAAAAGGCGGGGCGGGCAGGCGGGCCTCAAAACCGTCCGGCGGGTCGCTCACCAGTGAACCTCGCGAGAAGGCGAGGACTTCTTCAAAAGAAAAAGATTGTTTGTGCAAAAATTGCCGGTAAGGAATCATGGCTTTCTCTTCATTTGCGCTTTGTTTCCGGTTTGCCGCGCCGACTGTGACACGGTATGCAATGCCAATTATCTGAAATAGTATCACAGCATTTGCGCCTTGACCTCTATAAGAGAAACAATCGTTTGTCAAAACAAAAAACCCGCCAACAAATGTCGTGGTAAAAATCATTATTTTCGGTTATAGTCCACATGATTTAATTATATAAATACGGGAAAAGGGAAACACTCATGAACAGAGCCGCACTGCATAAAATCGGATATGGCATGTACATTGTCACTTCCGGTCATGATGAAAAATTCAACGGCCAGATCGCCAACGCCATTATTCAGGCCACGTCCAGACCGGCCACCGTGGCCGTCTGCATCAGCAAGGACAATTACACACACCAGTTAATCAGCACGAGCCGTAAATTTGTGATTACGATTCTGACGCAGGGAGCGCCGATGACTTTTATCGGTCTGTTCGGTTTTAAGAGCGGACGGGACATCGACAAACTCAAGGATGTGCGCACGAAGCCGGGCGTAACCGGGTTGCCCATCGTTTTGGACCATGCTGCCGGTTTCATTGAAGCGGAAGTGGAAAGCCAGCTAGATTGCGGTTCACATACGATCTTTCTGGGCAATGTCGTGGAAGCGGATGTGCTCGGCGACGGTGAACCGATGACTTATCTGTATTATAAAACCGTCAAGGGAGGCAAAGCCCCGAAAACCGCGCCGACATTTGACGGTGAGACAGTGACAAAACCTAAAACTCCCGCTGCTGCCGCGCGCTATGTGTGCAGTGTCTGCGGTTATATTTACGACCCTCTCCAGGGAGATCCTAAAAACGGTGTTGCGCCCGGTACCAGCTTCGAGGACATCCCCTCTTCCTGGACCTGTCCGGTCTGCGGCGTCGACAAATCGAATTTTACAATTGAGCAATGACCGATCCGGAATTTTTACCACATGTTTTTAAGCGGGAACGCGCACGGAAATGCTCGTTGTGATGTGAAAGGTGTGTGTCTTCCGTATTACACCGATCTTCATTGGCCGCGCGCTTGCGCACTGGAGATGACTGATGGCAATCCCACCGGCAGGCGACAACAATCACGACGAGAAACCATCATGCAGGGAAACACCCGCCCACTTGCCTGAAAATACTTCCGGCACTGTGCGGCGCTGTCAGGAAAAATTCACACGTGCATTCTCCTGCGTCTCTGATATCATCTTAATCACTGACAGGGAAATGAGAATAAGTTCCGTAACACCAAGCGCGGAAACATTGCTCGGTTATAAGCCGGAAGAACTCCTCGGTACGCCGCTCACCCGGCCGGGACTCCTTACTCCGCCCTCCATGGAACAAATCAAAAAACATGCGGCAAAAGCGCTCGCTGGAGAGCCCACCCCGGCCCACGTTTATGAATTTGTCGCCAAAGACGGAAAAATAATGCCCCTGGAAGCCATCACGACACCGTTTACCGAAAACGGTGCGATCACCGGTATAATCGCCGTTGCGCGTGATATTACGGGGCGCAGGGACATGGAGGAACTGTCGCAGCGTCTGGAAGACCGCCATCACTCTCTCATCGAGACCATTCCCGACGGCTACTTTGAAATCGACCTTTCCGGAAAATACACTTTTGTCAACGACATTGTCTGCATGAACCTGCAGCGCACGCGGGAGGAGTTGATCGGGAAAGACAACCGGGAATTTCAGACTCCGGAAAATGCAAAGCTCGCCACTCGTCTGTTCCTCAATGTCTATAAAACCGGCATACCGGAAAGAGGGGTAGAGATAGATATTCTAAGCAAAGACGGATCTGAAGAAACTTTTGAACTTTCCATTTCTCTGATCAAAGACGCACAGGGGAATCCCACCGGCTTCCGCGGTATCTCGCGCAATGTCACCGGGCGGAAAAAGATGGAAGAAGCCCTCGTCAAAAGCGAGGAGAAGTACCGCACCATCGTCGAAAACGCGCAGGAGGGGATTTTTCAAACCTCTCCGGGCAACCGGTCTCTGACCATGAACCAGGCACTTGCCGACATGCTGGGCTATTACAGTTCTGAGGAAGCGGCAGGCGAGCTTATCAATAATTTTCAACAAGCCTATGTTGATCCTGAAACCTACCGGGAAGTAATGAAGACCCTGAGGCAGCACGGCAGCATCAAAAGTTTTGAGGCACAACTATACCGCAAGGACAAAAGCCTAATCTGGGCCAACATGAGCATAACCGCCGTTAAAGACACAGCGGGAAATCTGCTTTATTACCACGGCATTGTGGAAGACATTTCTCCGCAAAAGAAACTCGAACAGGAAAGACAAAACAGTATTGACAATCTGCGTAAATCCCTGGGAGCCACAATAAAGGCTCTTTCGGCAATCACCGAGGCGCGGGATCCATACACGGCGGGACACCAAAAGAGGGTGGCCGACCTCGCCCGTACCATTGCCACTGAAATGGGACTTTCCTCAGACCGGATCGACGGCATCCGCCTAGCAGGTATGATTCACGATCTGGGCAAAATAGTCATTCCCTCGGAAATACTCACTAAACCGACGAAACTCACCAACCTGGAAATGGAAATCATCAAGACTCACGCTCAGGCAGGCTATGACATATTGAAAGACATAGAGTTCCCGTGGCCTATCGCACGCATGGTGCACGAGCACCATGAGAGAATTGACGGTTCCGGTTATCCCCAGCGCCTGAAAGGAGATGACATTCTCCTGGAATCGAAGATTATCGCCGTCGCCGATGTGGTGGAAGCGATCTCCTCCTACCGTCCGTATCGTCCCGCCCTGGGCATTGGGACGGCTCTGGAAGAGATTGAAAGTAAAAGCGGTATTTTATACGATCAGACAGTCTCACGCATTTGCCTACGGCTGTTTCGTGAAAAACACTACTCAATGCCGAAATAGAATCAAAGACGTGGCAACAACCAACTCCCCCTCTGATCCTTACCCCAGCGCTTCCCTGGCAACCAGCTCATGAATCTGCGTGGCAATTGATTTTATTTCGGCAATCCCCTGATTCTGCTCGGCGGTTGACCTGGCAATACCGTCAACAAGTTCCAAAACACTGTTCACGCTTTCGGCAAGCCTGGTGAAATTGTTGTTGGTCTGTTTTGCCAGCATCTCGCCGGCCCTGATGCGGTTGATCGCATCTTCAATCATACCGGAGGTGTTTTTCGCCGCCTCAGCCGAGCGCATAGCCAGATTACGGACTTCATCGGCCACGACAGCAAATCCGGCACCCGCCTCCCCTGCGCGGGCCGCCTCGACTGCAGCATTGAGCGCCAGCAGATTGGTCTGGAAAGCAATCTCATCTATCGTTTTGATTACCTTGAATGTCTCCTCACTGGTGCGCGTAACATCTGCCATCTGCAAGGTAAGGGCATGTATCGACTGATTGGTCTGGTCAACCACAGCTCCGGAGGTGCCGATCAGCTCATTGGCAGTGACGGCGTTACGGGCGGAATTACCGGTCAGCTCGGTCATTTTTCCCATCACGTTTTCCGTCAGATGTTGCGTGTGCCGACTGACCTCGTCAAAAATGGAAGCCAACTTCCGTGCCAGGTTTTCTGATTTTTCCGCAAGCTCCGCCTGCCGCAAATGTGCCTCACGGTTTTCATCCGCCGCCGCCTTTTGCGCCGCCAGGGCCTGCTTTAAACCGCGATTACCGAAAAATAGTGAAATCACCATGGTGAGAAAGGGACCCAAAATATTGGCAATCTGTGTTTGCACCAACTGTTCGGGCGTAAGAGAGACTGAAGGAAGCGCCACACCTGTCAGCTGAATTCCCATAAAAATGAGAATCTCCAGAAACATAAACAACGACCAGAAAATGAAACTGCCAAACCCTAAAAAAGTGGCCGCGAAAACCGGGATCACGATGCTCCAGGCCAGCGACGAGGACTGGATACCCCCGGTAACCGCCGGAAGCACGGAAAAGTGCCAAACCAATGAGGCAATAACGAAGTTTCCCATGACATTGAGCGATCTGCTGATTTTCAAAACAAACGGACCGATCACCGCGACACAGATCATGACGCAGAAAATGCTTACCGACAGCCAGGTAAACCCCATTTTGTACCATTTAATGACGTTAGGAAGAAAAAATAACGGCGATAACTGAGAAAAAACGGTTATCTGGAAAGTGCGCCGGTATTCATCCACATCCTCGCGAATACTGGAAGGAATAAAATAATTTATATATTTCCTGATCATGCCGACCTCCTGTGAAGTGAGTGACAATCTACGAGTATATCGGCACAAAAAACCCCATAGTTAATTTTTTCCGCTTATACAGTAAATAAAACGTCATAAACTTAAAAAAGATGTGTAATTACCGGGAAGTACCGGTACGTTGGCCGGTAATGGTGATTGACGGGAAATGGCCTCCGCCGGTCAGGCGACCGCGATCCCCTTACTTATGAGATAGTTCTTAACTTCTCTTATTCGCAACTGTCGGAAATGAAAGACAGAAGCAGCCAACAGGATGGCGGCATGTCCTTCCGCTGCGGCCAGATAAAAGTCTTCCAGACTGCCGGCACCTCCGGAGGCCACCACCGGCACGGTCACGGCATCGGCAATGGCTCGTATGAAGGGTATGTCATATCCGGCCGTAGTGCCGTCTCCGTCCATGCTGGTCGGTAATATCACTCCCGCGCCCAGCTCCTGGCATTGCGCCGCCCAATCCAGCGCATCTTTGCCGACAGGTAAAGTACCACCAGACAACACCAGCTCATAACCGGAAGGCATCGCCTGGTTTCGTCTCGCGTCAATGGCCACGGTTATTTTATCAGAGCCGAATTTTTGTGCCGCCTCGCGCACCAGGGCGGGATTTTTCACGGCAGCGCTGTTGATCGACACTGCATTGGCGCCTGCCTCCAGAACCATCCCGATATCTTCCAAAGACGCGATCCCCCCGCCCACAGTGAGCGGTATGTTAATGACGGAGGACACTTTTTTTACCCACTCCAGGCGGGTTTTCCGGTTTTCCAATGTGGCCGCGATATCCAGCATCGCCAGTTCGTCAGCCCCCTCGGCCTGATAAAATGCCGCGTTTTCCACCGGGTCTCCCGCATCTTTAATCTCTTTAAAATGAACACCTTTGACCACCCGTCCGTCCTTCATGTCCAGACACGGCATAATTTTGACAAGTTCCATAAAAAGGCCCCTTTGCAATAAGTCAACGCGCAGATTCTGTGCGATAAATACTATCTAAAACGAACAGCCCTTCTTTACAACAGAAAAGATAAAATAATCTTCCGGGGCGGCATGTTTTTTCTTTAGAGCTTGAAACAGAAAAGAATTTCGATTACAAGCTGTTTTGCCATTCCATTTAGAGGGAGCTCTGAACATGAAAATCAAGGAAATCAAAGCCGGTACCATGAATACAGATAAATTTATCGCGGACAAAATCCGCGACATACAAAACGCCGTAGGAGACGGCCTGGCCATCAACGCTCTTTCCGGCGGCGTCGATTCATGTGTTGTGACCGCCCTGGGACACAAAGCCCTGGGCACTCGACTCATAACATGCCTCGTCGACAACGGCCTGATGCGCAAGGGAGAACCGGCCATGGTACAGGCCCAGTTCAAAAAGCTGGGCATTGGGGTGGAAATAGTTGACGCGGCGCCGTCTTTCTTTCGCGCTCTTCGGGGCATTACCGACCCGGAAGAAAAAAGAGAGGCCATCACGCAGACATTTTATAAAAAGGTTTTTGGGAAACTGGTTGTCAAAAGCCGGGCAAAATACCTGCTGCAGGGCACCATCCTGACGGATATAGACGAAACGGTGGCAGGCATCAAAAGACAGCACAATGTTTTTGAACAGCTCGGCATCGACCCGCAAAAAGCCTTCGGATACAAAATTCTGGAGCCGCTCATCGAATTGCGCAAAGAAGGGGTGCGTAAAGTCGGAGCCGGGCTGGGTCTGCCCTCCTCCATGCTCAGACGGGTTCCTTTCCCAGGGCCGGCGCTGGCCGCCCGCGTAATCGGCGAAGCCACTCCCGCCAGAATCGCTCTGGTGCGTGAGGCAACCGCCATTACCGAAGCGGCGCTTAAAAATATCGACGCTTTCCAGTATCTGGCCGTCTTGCATGAAGACCGCGTCACCGGCATGCGTGACGGGAAACGCGTCTTCGGCAATCAGATCGAGATCCGCTCGTGGGACAGCACCGATGCGCGCCGGGCACGACCTACCAGGCTCCCCTTCGAACTGCTGGAGAAGCTGGCGGCAAAAATCACCCGTGACATTCCGGAGGTGGTCAGCGTCACCTATAACATCACGAGCAAACCGACCTCTACCATTGAAGCGGTGTAAATCTGAGAGCAGCAAATTAGAAGGGCATGTCACGGCACGTCTTTTTGGTCACACCCGGCCTTTCCTTCCCATACTCCGCCGCTGTCGGACTCAGCCCGGCCAGACGGCAAACACAGTGAGACAACCTGACAATCCCGGCCGAAATCATGGTTCCCCGCTGAAAAAATACGGATTGACAAACGAATAGCCGCCCGAATAAACTCAACATGTTGCCGCCTGAGCGTGCATCCCGGGCCATCCGGACAAAACAGGCCATCAGACGCGTTTTCAAAAAACAATAAGTGCGCCGCCGGATCTCCCGTAATAAGGACAAACAAAGGATACGACACGAAGCGCAGCCGGCCGTGGCAGTTTGCCCGGCACCGACATGACGCGCTATCACAACATACTCAAATGGAGAAAAACATGGACAAGGAAAAGGATGAAAAAAATGTTAAACAGCAAAATCAGCCGTCGGCCGTTCGGCCCGACCTGGCTGAGGTGATCAGCAGGCATGCATTTACGCTGGACGAGAACCGTCCGGATGTGGTTGCCAAAAGAAAAGAGAAGAATCAACGCACAGCGCGCGCCAATGTGCTGGACATTTGCGATGAGGGAAGCTTCATCGAATACGGTGCTCTAGCCATCGCCGCGCAGCGCGGCAGAAGAAAGCTCGACGACCTTCTCGTCAAAACACCGGCCGACGGTATGATCGCCGGTGTAGGTTCAGTAAACGGCTCCCTGTTTACTGCGGACAAGGCCCGTTGCATGGTGCTGGCCTACGACTACTCGGTCCTGGCCGGCACACAGGGATATTTCAACCATAAAAAAAAGGATCGTATGCTCTCATTGTGCTACGAACAAAAACTTCCCCTGATTTTTTTTGGTGAAGGCGGGGGCGGCCGTCCCGGTGACGTCGATGCCGAGTGGATCGCGGTGGCTGGACTTGACCTGTCCACTTTTGCCCTTTTTGCCAGATTGAGTGGTCATGTTCCGGTAGTCGGTATCGTTTCGGGCTTCTGTTTCGCGGGTAACGCCGCACTCCTGGGATGCTGCGACGTGATTATCGCCACCAAAAATTCCAGTATCGGCATGGGCGGTCCTGTCATGATCGAAGGAGGCGGGCTCGGTGTGTTCAGGCCGGAAGAAGTTGGACCAATGGACGTGCAAACCCAGAACGGGGTTGTCGATATTGAAGTGGAAAACGATGAAGAAGCGGTCCAGATGGCCAAAAAATACATTTCCTATTTTCAGGGGCCATTGTCATCATGGCAGGCAGGCGATCAGAACAAGCTGCGCAGTGCCATTCCGGAAAGCCGCAAGCGCGCCTACAACGTCCGTAATGTTATTAAAGCGCTTGCCGATACGGACACTTTTCTGGAGTTGAAACCAAAATTCGGTCCCTGTATGGTCACGGGGCTGATCCGTATCGAGGGACACCCCTTCGGCGTCATCGCCAACAACCCCATGCACATGGCCGGTGCAATCGAAGCGGAGGGAGCGGACAAGGCGGCACGGCTCATGATGCTGTGCAACGCGCACGGTTTACCGATTTTATCGCTTTGCGACACACCCGGCTTCATGGTCGGGCCGGAGGTGGAAAAGCGCGCCCAGGTACGTCATGTCTGCCGCATGTTCGTTGTCGGCTCTCATGTCACCGTGCCTTATTTTACCGTGGTTTTACGCCGCGGCTACGGGCTGGGGGTTATGGCCATGGCCAGAGGCGGCTTCCACGAATCATTTTTCACGGCATCGTGGCCGTCGGGTGAATTCGGCGGGATGGGTCTGGAGGGAGCTGTCCGCGCCGGCTTCAGGCGGGAACTGGCGGCAATTGAAGACCCGCAGAAGCGTGAAGAGCTCTATGAATTTCTGGTGGCTCAGTTATATGAAAGAGGCAAAGCCATCAACATGGCCGCACACCTTGAAATAGACGCGGTGATTGACCCTGCCCAGACACGCCAATGGATCATGAGAGGATTGAAGTCGGCGCCGGCACGTGACCCGGGACAGACCGGCCATACTTTTGTTGATCCGTGGTAAACTGACAGCAAACTATGAATTAAAAAAGAGAAAGGCAAAAGGCGCCCGCGCCTTTTGCCTTTTGCCTTTTGCCTTTCCAGGCGGGAGTCGGGAGCCACTGCACTCATTTTGTCAGGGCATCATAAACCATCAGCACGGTATTTACGTATACTTCGCTGCGATTATAGTAAAAAAGCGCGCGTCTTTTTTGCGTCCGCGGCGCATCTTCCCGCCAACCGTATTTTTTCAAATAGTTCCCCATACTCATCGTCGCATCCGCCATATTGAAGGGGCTGGCCAGACCGTCGCCATCTCCATCAATGCCGAAAATACAAAAAGATGACGGAATGAATTGCGCCGGTCCCATGGCACCGGCAAACGACCCGTTGATGGCCAGTGGATCCATACCGAGATGATTGGCCAGGCGGATCAGAAAAACCAGTTCGTCAATGGCCCATTTAGCCTTCCTTTTCGCTCTGGCTACCGCCGCCTCGTTGTACAGTTGCGGATAACTATCCGCATGACGCTCCTGAATCACCCGCAGATAATCAGGATCGTCCATAAACGCCAGATTGGCATAAACGGTAACCACATTATAAGGCATCGGATAAGTCCCCAGGCGTGATTCGATGAGCAAAATAGCCGTGACGATACGCGGGGACACACCGAAACGCCGCTCGACATTCGCTAAAAGGTCATCGTTTTCATTCATAAACTCCTGCGCCCTTTTGATCTGGCCGGGAGCAAGATCCATGACACCGGAGCGTGTCCTCCCCTCTTTGGGCGAGGAATGAAACATATTATTGAGAATAATATCGGCGCGCTCCGTTATGCCCGGAGCAGCCAAAAGAGCGTAAGCCTGCGCAGGATCAATTCCCCCCTCGACCAGACGCGCCGCCACCATCCCGCGCGGCGGCTCCATTGCAACAGAGGTCACTCCATTTAATATGGCCATAATCATGAGTAAAGCCATAAACAAGCGGTTTACTGCCATAAACGTTTTCCCCGCAGTGTTTTAAAGGTTTTTTTAACATAACCTTCACCGGCGGCAATTTGCAACATGATTTATCTTAATTTACCCAGGCGGCCATAAAACCGCGCCGGCAAATTCAAACACGTAAAAAACCACACCCGGCCCATGACCTTCACAGCCGGGGATATTTCTTGCTGTGCCGGTCTTGAAATCCATGTATTCAATGGACAAATCAGCCACCCCACCTCCGCCGGCCCAGGACAAGAAGGATGCGCTGCGCGCTTTATAGCCCGTTCGTGCTGAGCTTCTACTGACCGTTCATGCTGAGCCCGTCGAAGCATGAACGGCGAACCATATTCCCACTCCCCCTTCGACAGGCTCAGGGCAGGCTTCGTCAAACACCGCTCATCCCCTTCGGCAGGCTCAGGACGAGCGGTGTTTTGTTGGCTGTTCACGCCGAGCTTTTACTGGCCATTCATGCTGAGCTTTTACTGGCCGTTCGTGGTGAGTTTTGCAGACCGTTCGTGGTGAGCCTGTCGAACCACGCTTCACTGTGAACAATACAAGCCGTTCGTGCTGAGCCCGTCGAAGCATGAACGGCGCACCACGAACAACGAGCTAGTCGCCAGCCACCATTGCCTTTGTCCTCTGGCCTTTAGCCTCTAACCCTCTAATCTTCTAACCTTCTAAACTTCTAACCCTCCAATCCTCCGCTCGTTCGGCCTGTCGAACCATCCTTTTGCCTTTAGCCTTTTGCCTTTCACCTTTAGCCTTTCGCCTTTAGCCTTTTGCCTTCTCTTTTACTTCAGCCCCTGTTTCTTTTCTTTGGTGAGTTTTTCCAAATCCTTCTCCACAATCCAGTCATGGAAGGTTTCGTATTTATCGTAGTCATCGCCCATCATTTCTTTCTGGGCTTCCTTTGTTAACTCCCAGCGGAAGAGGTTGAGCCGGCGAGCACCGACAAAACTCATCGGGTTATTTGTCCAGGCACAATTTTCTTTCTCAAAATATTCATTATGTAGCAAAATAGGCGTGCCGAGAAAATTGGGGTATTTTTCGGATACAGGCATGATATATGTTATCCTATCAGTAAACGAACCCCACTGAAATGTTAACCACTTACCATCCGGGGAAAATAATAACTGATCACCGTCCTCCATGAATCGCTTCAGCGTTTTGTCTCTCTTTTCCCCCCAACTAATATAAGAAACACCTTCCTGCCCTCCGGCATTAAGAAGGGCAAACGGCAGTTCTGGATGAGGTATCAAAAATGAACAACTGGTTTTATGCCTGTTGTCCAATATTATATCTGCCATCGGATGCTGCGAAGGCTCCAGATTCAGATCAAAAACACGCATTATCTTTTGCCCGGATGCCCACTCAAATATACGATCATATGCCACGACCCATGAAGAACTTTTTAACATGCGCACACTCTTGATCTCCTTAACCTCATCCCCGCTTAAATCAAGCAACAGCAAATGGTAGGCCCTGTCGAAGTTGGCCGAAGACCGACTGGTGAATGTTTCTGTCTCAAATAAAAACTGCCTCTTCCCGGCATCCGCCACAGCTATATTCAGCATCGACGATTCAATCGAAAAGGCTATCCTGTATTTCTGCACTTTCTTCTTCTTGAAATCAAATAACAGAAAACGACGCATCTGGCCGAAGCCGACCAGATGGTCATTGATCACAGGCAAATAGCGACCACTTGCATCTATGTTGTCCACAGCACGTTTGAAGTAGTGTTTCATGTCCAGCTTGCCATTTGGAAAAGAAATTATCGTCAGTGCATTTCGATAGTTGTTTGTTCCCACGGCGTTGTCAAACGGCACCGGAAACAACATCAACCTCGTGCTGGTGTCCATTTTATAAACTTGCGGTTTTATTTCCGCGGCACCTTTTACATCATACATGTATTCCATTCTGTTCGTTCCTCCTGCACAAACCGTTGTGGTAAGTAATACGTTCATCAACACCAGCACAAAAAGTGTGGTTATTAATCTTTCAGCATAAAAGGAGCTGTTCATTTCCTCCCCTCCTTGTGTGGATCGTAAGGCTTGTTGGCCGACCAGATCAAATCCGCTACTTGGTTAATTTTATAAAGATCATTTTTTTTATATCCCTTCAAACCTGCCCTTTTAACATCCTCATCATCAGGGTCCATTATACTGAACAAATTGTCCCTGATTCTGTATATTTGCTCATCTAAACGGTAGAAACGGTAGGGATTCACCTGCGACATTTGAAACCACAAATCGTTATCCAATGAATCGATAAAAGACTTGGCATCACGAACATATTCAAGGTAATCAACATTGTCCATCAAGGTCATGTACCAGTCCGTGCCAAAAAGAATACGACTGCGGATTACGTTGTCAACGTGCTTTATTTCTTTGTTATACCAGTCCTTGAAAAGCTCCTTGAAGTTATCCTTATGCTTCCCGGCCAGCGATGAAGATACATCGGCATAGACATTAGGATAGTCTTTCATCAAACCGATGATTTCGTTAAACCACTTAAGGCCGTATTCCGCACCCGTATCTTCCTGTTTCGTCCCGCCACCGAAATGCGCCAGACAAATACGCAGAGAATGCAAACGCAAACCCATAACATTCTGTTGCAATACTTTTCGCCAGGCGCTGGGTGAAACAAACTCCTCGTTGAAGTAATCCGCAGCTTTTTTCCGCACCCGACCTCCTGCAGTTTGCCTATTTGGTTTTATGAAATTCCCGATACCGGCGCCTCTTTGAACATCAGTTGATCGGGCTGACTGAGGATCAACTGTTTTGTTGATGAGCTCTTCATATTCATGATCCGCCGGATGAAGAAAATCAATGTAATGCTTGCGGTCAAATGTATAGGCTCCTTCCGGTGTACAGTGGTTGACAATAGGAATGCGATTGTTGCGGCAGAACATGTAGAAATACTTCAAGATCGGCAGACGCTTTACGTCCCACGGCCTATAGCCCTGCGAGGTGTATATCTTGAACCCCAGATAAAGGCCGCTGCCGGTGACCTGTGAAAAAGGAACGGCATTGCCGGTCACTTCCACCTGCCAGCGACGCGGATCGTAGTGAAATAATGGCAACACCTTCAAGGGATTTTTTAACATCGCTATCTTCATGTTTATCTGCTGCTTTTTCCATGGCTCGTATAAGTCAGTTTCACTATCGGGCAGCATAAACGGTGTGGCATTGATTGTTATACGAATCCTCTGACCTTTATTGTCAATGTACAATCCCGGAATGCCTTCTCGTTTGTAATCTTTTTTGCTTTCTTTAAATTCTGATTCAGTCTGCTTGTCCGTTTTGACTTTGGGGATGGAATATAGTCGTTTATTTTTAATCAGTTCATCAATGGAATCAGGGTCAGGTGTCCAATAATGGATCGGCTTATCCCATTTGCCCTCCTCATAAATTCCATTGTAAATATTGAGGCCGAAGTAGCCCAGAAGATGCGCAAATTCCATGTCCATGGTAAGTGGCAAGCAAATCGCCAGCGGCACTGGTAATTCCCCGGTGTTTTTGCTTTTTCTGTTTTCATTGGTTGATTTATACAAGTCTTCCTCTGAAAGATATTTTTCAATGTCGGACAATCTATCGCTGACAAATTCGTCACAGATTTGCGTTGTGGACTTTTTCGCTACATCGCTTGATGTTCGTAACCAGTGTTTGCGGCGCTCCAACTGCGTACCGCCAGTGCCGGGAACAGGCACATAATGTTTGTTTACAGTGAACACATCGATAACTTTGCCTGCATTATCACCTACTCCCATGAGAAATTTTCTGCCTAATAATCTGCTCCTTATTTTTACCGAGCGATCCCATACAAGCTGCAGAGGAGAACAATTGCCGCTCATAACGTGCATATGGCTATCCACAACGACCAACGGTTCATAGACGCTGATGAGGTAGTCGGTACCTGGTGCAGCGTCAAATCTCTGATCGATAGCTTTGCCTTGCGGATCATATTGTTCATTGCTTTTTTTGTCCGCAGTTGCTTTTTTGGCATTGTTGGGTGTTTCAATGCTCGCTTCCGCCGATTTCTTATTTAACATGTCGCTGCCCTTTAGTGTTTATTTTATATGTTCCTTTTTAGAGGTGTTATACCTCTTAAAAACATATTGTACTTACTGTTGAGTCTTGCATCGTCAGTATCATAAATAACTTCATAAAGGCCGTGGGGATCCAGATCGGTCAGCTCAATGATTCCCTGTTCATCTGTTGTTTTTTCAACAATACTGCCATCCGGCATTTTGATTTTTAACTTCATTCCGGCAAATGATTTATTTTCCTCATCCCCTGGTCTAAATTTTCCAGTTTTCTCATCGTAAGTGTCCATTGATAAATGCTCCACCACTTTGATGCGAATCGTGTCTTTAGGAGGGGGTGGATTTTTCGGGGGTGGTGGCTCGGCGCTGGAATCACGGTTTCTACCGATGGTGTTTGAGTTGTTCATGGACATTAGATCACCATTACGGCAAATGCCTTTGCCTTCGCATTTGACGTCAAAAGAATAGTTGATAAATTCAGCTTTGTCGCCTTTGGTGGCGGAGATGATCCCCTTTCTATTCCCCGCCTCGTCGCCAGTGCTTTTGCTGTAGTTGCAACCGTCAATGGCGGCGGGTTGGCCTTCCACTTTCACAGTTTTCGATCCATCCTTGAGGTCGCTTGATTTGGCGACGTTGGGATACGGTATCGGAACAACCGCAAGGCCTATCTGTGTCCAGCAGACATCAGGGGCGGTGTTCATGGCAGTACCGCCGCTTCCCTTGTGCGACCACCCCTGTCCATTGACATAAACATTGCTTCCCATATTGTTTGTTCCTTTCTTTGTTAAAA
>Ga0255342_1004222_pt1 | contig 14968 bp, 13 predicted proteins | sample wastewater_treat_3_FD_192416 | JGI IMG/M metagenome (GOLD analysis project Ga0255342, IMG submission 192416) | Wastewater microbial communities from Lulu Island WWTP, Vancouver, Canada - plant14 | ecosystem: Engineered > WWTP > Wastewater > Unclassified | place: Canada: Vancouver, British...
TTAAAAAACAAAGAATACTTTTATAAAGTTTGGACTAAAAAAGAAGCTTACTTAAAAAGAAAAGGTTTATCTTTAGAGTTTGCTTTAAACAAAGATCAAAGAATAGAAGATGTAGCTAGCTACTATATTCAAGACGAAGATTATAATGATTATTATTTATCTGTTTCACCTAGTGGTTCTAGGGTAGAATTTATAAATTTAGAATAGAAATAAAGGGTTGATTTATATCAACCCTTTTTATTTGGCATAGATGTGTGACGAAAATATTTGAAGTTTTATGTGAAAATATAGATTTTTTAAAAAAAATATTATTTTCTTTGTCACCTTTTAGGGTATTTAATTGTATTATAGTAATAGTGGTATAATTAAACCATAAAATGATGTATTTACTGCTTAAAATGGCGTATTTTAATACAATTTTGGTATAATTAAACCATAAAAAGCTTGACTTTTTGAGCGAAATGTGATATAGTATATATATGAATAGTAAAGAAATATGAATTTATAAAAGTAACCATAAAGAGTGTAGGGAGGGACAAGCCCTAAGAACCACCAGCAACCTGCTTTTAGAGGTAAGGTGCTAAAGCTTGATTGATGGTGTTAAAAATAATAACGCCATTTGGCGTTTTTAAAATATTGAAAGGAGGTGAATAATGCCAAGGGAAAACACAAACACACCGGTAGAGAGAAAAGAGACCAATCGTAATCGACCAATTTCATTTACTTACAGACAATTTGCATTAATGGCTACAAAAAGAATTGCAGAAAATGCTGCAGCCGATGCTCTTGCTGTAAGAGATAATGCCATTGCTATTTCTAATCGAATTGATCGATTAGTTGCTATGGAAAAAAGGAGAGAGCGTGAAATTAGGTCAAATCGCAATCTTTCTAGACCGGATTCTCCATCAACTAATGGTAGGTTAGGTGTACTTACTGTTGAGTTTTATTTAGATGAATCAAATAACGTTACTACTAAATCAAGTTTAAAACTTGATGTTGATTCATCAACTTTTGCTTTGAGCCAAAAAAAATAGTTGGTTTCAATTTACTTGCTTGGTAATTACCAAGTTTATAGTTTAGTAGTACTTGTAAATAATGGGTGTGGGAGGGACAATCCCTATGAACCACAAGTAGTCAGTTTAATTTAACTGGTACTAATACTTAAGAGATGGTTTAATTGATTATAGATTAGCCATCTCTAGAGTATTTTTATTCTTCATTTTATTTTTAGGAGGTTTATTTATAAGTAAAAAGAAGAAAAATCTTAAAAACATTTCGCAGCTTGAAGTAGATTATTACTTAAGTAATGCGAAGCAATCTCAAAAAGAGGCAATGAGATTGTATTTTGATGCTGTTACAAAGAAAATTAACAGTTCGCCTCATAAAAGAAAATCTTTTGTTTTTGCAATGAAAGATGCAACGGATGGTTTAGAACCACATACTTATGAGTTTATTGTTGGAAGATTTAAGCTTACATTTAAAGCAATCTATGCCAATTCTGCTCGTAGGTATCCTAGTAAGTATCAACTAAGGATTGATGACATTTTTTATCATGTTTTACGTGATAGTAAAAGTTATTCGATTAGTTCAACACAGGCAAATGACAAACAAAATTTCATCTTCAAAGACATTTTAGAATCTTATATTCAGATGGAAAGTAATGTCGAGTTTATTGAAGTTAGAATTGTTTCACAATCGCAACTTGACAAGTATCAGGTTGAAGATGATTAGAATAGCTTAATTTATGCTATTCTAATCATTTAATAATTTCATTAAGGAGGATTAAAAATGAAAAATTTTAAAAAACATCTTACAAATATTCATGTTAAAACTTTACTACGTGCTGCTTTTTTAGGTAGATTAACTGGACACAATTCATATTCAAAATCAATGTGCGATATGCGTATTTTTGGTATTGGAACTATAAGGGATTGTTATATAAAGGATTATGAAGAGACTGAATATTTGCCTGAGTTACCATCTTATTATTGGAGATGGGTAAAAATAAAGGATTTAGCACCTTTAGGTAAAGGACAAGCACTACCTAAAGAGCAACTAAATTCAGGTTCTATTCCTGTCTATGGAGCTACAATTGAAGATAAACCTATTGGCAAAACATCTTCAGAGCAAAATGAAATCAAGTTAAGAGAAGGAGATTTGGTTTTCCCGGCAGTAGGAGATGCTGTTGGTAGCATAAAATATATCGAAGATGAAGAAGCAACTTGCAGTGAAGATACAATCTATTTGGGATCTGGATACACCTATATGGGAAAATATATATATTACTCATTACTAACTTTAAGTGAAGAAAGACTTGCTAGGAGAACGCCAACTGAAGAACTAACAATTGAAGAGTTAGGTGAAATTTTTATACCAATGCCGTTTATTAGAGAACAAAACCATATTGTTCGTATAGTTGAAAGTTTGATAAAGGAAATTGAAACACCTAAGTTAAGATCTTAATTTGAAATATGTAGAAACACTAGCAAGTAATCGAAGCATTACTAAGATTGAGCTATTTTCTATAGATTATATATATGCTTATTTAGAGTTAGTAGAACCTAGCTAGTAAATAAAAGATAAAGGCTTAACCTTTAAGTTAAGCCTTTTGTTTTGATCTATAAGTTGCGTCGAAAATGTCGTAAGTTATAGAGGAAAGTAGTTAATTTCTTTAAAATCAGTTGAAAAAAAGATAAAAAAGGAATATAATAGGATTAATAATGAAAAACTCTACTATTAGTAGAGTGTCGAAAACTCTACTGACAGTTGAGAAAAACTCAACTAGAAGAAGAGTAGGTAGGTTTTTAGCCAAAGATATATTATAATTAAAGTGTAAGGAGGTTTTGTATGAGCGAAAAGAAATTAAATACTTTTGATGAAAGATTGAAAGATTTAAGAAAGAAAAAAGGGCTAACACAAGCACAGTTAGCAGAGTTACTTTATGTGACAGATAAAGCGGTAAGTAAATGGGAAACCGGTGAAGGAAAGCCAGAAATCAATATTTTGATTGAGCTTGCTAAAGTTTTAGATGTTTCTTTAGATTATTTACTTACTGGAGAGGAAAAAGAACCGGAAATTGTTACAATGAGTAAAGTAGAATTATGCTGCAAAGAAGATAATGTTGAAATTTTTGAAACCATTGAGTTAGAAATTTTAAAAAGAAAAGATGAAAGTGGTCAAACAATTTTAACATATATTGATCAATACAATAGTAAAAAAGTATATGAAGCTTTATTAATAAAAGTTGGTGTTAAAGAATTATTTAATTTTCTAGATAGTGATGAGAAAACATTTAAACTATTTTTTAAATTTGATGATGTAGAATCATTAGGAAAAATCGATTTTTTCGGTAAAGGTATAATTGATTATAGAAAAAATGGTAAATATATTCAAAAAAGAAATTTGTTTTTAAAAGATAGAGAACGTTACAGATATAACAATTATTCTGACTACTACTGTATTTATAGTTACCTAATTATTCCGGAAATGATTAAATTGGTTTTAGAAGATGGTGAAATAATTGAAAGAAGTCTGTCTTTACACGGAAATTATAATGCAAAACAATTACTAGAGAATATAGATGATTATACTAGAGTTTATAATGAAATTTTATATTCAGCATTAATCGAAAATAAAAAAAATATTTTTGATAAAACTATTGAACTAATTACAAGTTTTAATGATAAAGCCATTGAACAATATGAAATCCAATTATTACAAACAAAAGCTTCTTCAAGAAATGATATTAGATTCATCACTGAAAAGAAATTAATCCAATATAACAATCATTATTATTCAAATGAACTATCTTTAAATCAATATCCAGTAATAGCAATTTCAATAGACACAATTAAAGAATTAATTAATCTAGGATATCTTGATTATGCAAAACTATTTAATAATTATAACAAAACTTTCAAGGCTGATAGTTTACCAGATGGCGTTATTAATGCGGAATATATGAAAAAAGACGGTAATTCTTCAAAGGATGAGATTTTTATTGAATCATGTTTAAATAATGGAATATTGATGTTAGCTAAGGTTTTAGAAAGTAATAACTATAAGGTTATTCAAAAAGCTTTCGATAAATATCCAATTACAGTTTATGAGCTTTTAGATGATTTATATCAAGCTAAAAAGTATAACGAACTATATAAATATGCAATTGATCATGATTTAGATGGTATTGCAAAACAGCTTTTAAATCTAAATGATCCTAGATTTAAGGAATCATATTTAATTTTGGAAATTGAAAGGCAAGAAAAAGAAAATGATGCGAACTATAGTTTTTACAATAACTTTCTTTCTAAAAACTATAAATATCCTTATCCGAGTTTAGATCCGAAAAAACCAAAGGCCAAAGCTATTAAAGAAGGTATTTTAAATAAATTAGCACAAAAAATTGACAAAGAAACTATAACAAAAGGTTTAACAAAAGATTATTTCGAGTCTTTACTTACAAAAAATTATAAAGAAAATGCAGAATTATTAGTAATTAAACTATGTGTGAAATTAGAGGCAATATTCAAATGTGATTACAACTATGAAGGTACATTTGAGGAAATGATGTCTAAATTTACTAGTAAATATGGACAAGAAGATGATGGTTGGGGGTATATGGTAGATTCAGAAAGAACTAAATTATTTCACAAACTGAGGAAAATAAGAAATAACATTGTTCATTCAGAACAAACAAGTGACTCTTTAACAAATGAAGAGCTAGAAAAATTAATCAAATATGTTTGTGAATTGGGCTAGGAAAGGAGTTATATTATGGATAAATATCAAAGATTTGCATATGAGAAAATTAATGTTAACGAAGTTGTGAAAGAAGAAAGCGAAAAACTTGAGTCTTTAATTAAAGAAAACGAATCAATAATTTTAAAACAAAATGAAAATTATAATATCATAAAATATGTGATATCATTAACTGATTATTGTATTTCTAAAGTTGAATATTTGCTAGGTGATAAATGGTTATTAGCTGAAAAAGATGATAAATTTCAGCATTTCATCCCTATCGATTTTAGTAATAAAACATCAAAAATTAAAATATATATAGATAAAGATTTAGCTGAACCAATAGAAGTCCCATTAGAATTTTTAGAAGCAGACAAATCAAAATATAATGAGAAAATGGCTGTTGAGCATAGAGAAAAGCAAACAAAAATTGTTAATTTACAATTAAAGTCAGGTATTGATTTAATTAATGTTTTGTTTAAACCTGTCAATGAAACTTATTCTTATAGTATAATAGAATTATATAATTGTGTAGAAACTAATAGAGAGAAATCATATGAGATAATGGGCAAATATAAAACTCAAGAAGGATTTAATTTTCATTCAATTACAGGACTGGCTTTTGGTAGTTATGCAATTATTTTAATTCAATATGATTCGAAAACTAATATTATATACAAAAGTGATTATAGCCACATAGAATTAAAAAATCCTGCTAATAATGGCTATCCAGTTTACTGGAGATAATATGTGAAATACTTATTTATAGATGCTGAGTTTGCAACTGTAAAAGATGGTGTATATAGAATTTGTGAATTTGGCTATGTAGTATCTACTGAAAACTTTGAAATAATTGAAAGAAATAATTTTATTATTAACCCAGATATTAGTAATGCTGAATGGGATTGGCATGTTGTAAGAAAAATTCTTACACGAGAACTGTCAGAATATAAAAAGAGTTCAAAATTTTCTAAATATTACAATAAAATCAAGCAGTTAATTATTGAAGCGGATTATGTATTTGGCCATGCAGTGCTTGAAGATGTTAAAGCATTAAATTGTGAATGTTTAAGATATAATTTTCCAAGTATTGATTTTGAATTTTATGATATTGAACAAATTTATAAAGAATATTCTAATATTAGAATTAGTAAATCTCTTTCTAAAATTTCAGCTGAGTTAGGTGTTGAAGGTGAAGAAATAAAACATGATGCAGAAGCAGATGCAGTTAATACAATGTTAAATTTAAAAGCTATTCTTAATCAATTAGAATTTGCTTTAAAAGATTTAATTAATTTATGCCCGTTTTCTAAAAGAATTAATTTTGATTACACTATTACTATTTTTAAAAAGCCTTTTGTTCCTTCCAACAATAAAATGGGCCGCAATTCAACTATTAAACGTTATTTCAGTAAATATTTAGATTATATTACCCCAAACTCAGCTACTATAAAAATCTTTGAAGGTCAAAAGATATCTATTTCCTCGCATTATGAGGCGAAACATATGAAACAAATATTTAATATTGCTCAAATGATTTGCGATAGAGGTGGGAAGTACACTTCAAAAGCTAGTGAATGTAATATTTTTGTTTCCTGTGAAACGTTAGAAGATGCCCAATCAAATAGAAGATCAAGACTGAGGACTGTTAATAATGAGATAAATAAAGGTAAAGAAATTAAAATTATTTCATTTGAAGATTTTTTAGAATTACTTGAAATTACAGAAAAAGAATTAGATGAAATGCCTATGGTTTCTTTTGATTTTTTAGAATCCAATAAGAAAATTATAAAGCCACCTGTAGAAGTTTATAATCAAAACCAAAAGCAAAGAAATTCCTCTAAAAAGTCAAAAATAGGATATAATTTAGGTGAAGTATTGCAAGAATTTAGGAAAAACCTAAAAGAATAAATATTTAACAAGCAAAAAAGATTTTAATAATTAGTCACTGTTAAGTAGATATAAAAAAATAACTGTTTTTAGTTTTGGCTTGATGTTGATAATCTATCAAGGTCAAGCCTTTTGTATTTGAAATTATTATAATGAATTTATAAAATTTAACTTATTAATAAAAGACACTTTTATTAAGCAAAAGTATGTTATAATATAAAAGTAAAATACTAAAAAGGAGGTATATAACCATAGCAAAATTAGAAGTTAGGACTATTAGTCAAAATCCAAAGGATGAAAAGGATAAGCCATATAATTTATTATCTCATTGTAAATTTATTGTTAAAGACTATCAAAGAGGATATAGGTGGGAGGCAAAACAAGTTTTAGAACTGCTTAATGATATTTACGATTTTACATCAGATTTTGATGGGAAAACAAAATATTGTATGCAACCAGTCGTTATAAAAAAGATTGAAGATGAATATACTAAATATTCTTTAAATGATTATATAATCCAAAAAGATTGTACAGTTATAAATGATGAAATTAATGAAGTTTATGAATTAGTAGATGGGCAGCAAAGATTAACTACAATATTATTAATTTTGAGTAAATGTAGCCAAAAAATTATGCCATATGTAATCGAGTATTCACTAATTAGAGATATAGATAAATATTACATTGAAAAAGCTTTAGAAACAATTGATACTTGGTTTAGTTCATTTGATTTATCGAATATTGGTATTATGAAAAGTTATATTGAGCAGATGATTCATTGGAATTTATTATTTATATGGTATGAAGTTGATAAAGATGTTAATTCAACTGAAATTTTCACAAAATTAAATATTGGTAAAATTCCTTTAACTAATGCTGAATTATTTAAGGCCTTGCTTTTAAATGAAGATTTTGTTGATGCAAATTCAGAAACTGAAAAAATGTCTCTTAATAAAATGTCAATTGAATGGGATTTTGTGGAGCAATCTTTAAGGGATGAAGAATTTTGGGGATTTATTTCCAAAAACACTTCGGAACAAGAAACAAGAATTGACTTTCTTTTAAAATTGTATGCTTTAAAAGAAAAAAAGAATAAATATGAAAAATATCAGCATTTAAAAGAAGAAGATCAATTATTCCCATTTTTGCTAGTTTATGAGCAACTAAGAAATTCAAATTCCAATAAACATTATTTAATGAAGGAAATTTGGGAAGATGGAATTATCTTTTTACATGATTTGCTTAGAGGTTGGTTTGACAATATTGAATCATACCATTATATCGGATTTTTAATTCAAGTAAATGGCAAACCTACTGAATGTTTAATAGATTTAATAAATTCAACCAATTTAAAGAAAAAAAGCGAAATAAGTGAAATAATATTTAATAAAATACGAAATGAATTTAAAGGTATAGTTATTGATGATTTATATTATAGTAATTATAGAGATAGGGAAAAAATTATAAAGGTACTATTATTTTTTAATATTTATACTATGATTAATAGTAAGACGCTAACAAGATTTTCTTTTATGCAATATAATAGAATGGAATGGAATATAGAACATATACATGCTAAAAAGAATGATCAAGAGTTAAGGGATTTAATTTCTATTGATAGCAGAAGAGAATTACTAAAAGGATTAGAAAATCAATTTCGATATATTGATGATGAAAAGTCTGCTTTAGAAGTAGTAGAATTTATTGAGAATAATTTAGAAAATTGTAATCAAGATGAATTCGTTGAATTTTATTGTTCACAAATTGAAAAATATGGTGATTTTGATGAAGATAGTTTAGGCAATTTAACATTACTAGATGCTAATACTAATAAAAGCTATAAAAATGCTTTATTTCCTGTCAAAAGAAAAAAAATTATTGAAAGAGATAAAGGCGAAATTTTTATACCTGTTTGTACAAAGAATGTATTTTTAAAAATGTATTCTTCTACTACAAATAATACTGTTTGGAGCATAGATGATGCTGAAGATTACATAAAAGCAATTAAGGAATTTTTGGTTAAGGAGGCAAAAGTATGTCAATAAGTGGTTATAAAACAACTTTTTGGAAGTTAATATCAGATCCTAAATTAAAAGAAATTAAAATTCCTCAAATTCAAAGAGATTATGTACAGGGCAGAGATGATGATAAAATCATCTTTGCTAGAGAAAGATTACTTGACGAAATGAGATATTCAATAATGAATAAGAAATCACTTGACCTAAACTTTGTTTATGGTAAAGAAGATGATCAAGTATTTATTCCAATCGATGGACAACAACGACTAACTACTTTGCTTATTCTTCATATTTATGCTTTTGGCAAAGATAATTGTTTAGAAGATATAAAATTGCTAAAAAAATTTGTATATGAAACTAGAATATCTACAAAAAGATTTTTCAGTAAATTAATAGACAATATTAAGGAATACTTTGTTGAAAATAATGAATATATAACTATTTCTAGTTTTATAAAAGATTCTGCATGGTATTCATTAGCTTGGGAAAGGGATCCATCTATAAAGTCAGCCTTAATAGTATTGAACGATATTGATGATCGTTTCAAAGATATTGAAGGTTTATCATTAATTCTCAAAGGTAATGAATGTTCTATAACTTTTATGGAATTAAAAATTGAAAATGTAGGGAAAATTAATGATTTATATATTAAAATGAATTCTAGAGGGAAGCCACTAACTGAATTTGAAAACTTTAAGTCATCACTATATGAGCATATTGATAAAATTAATTACAGCTTTAGCAAAGACTTCAAGTCAAATATGGACAATAGGTGGTTAAGTTTTATTTGGGAAATTACAGCAAACCCTGAAAAAAACACTGATGATAGATTTATGCGTTTACTAGATGTTATTATTATCAACAGGTTGATGGGAAGTTATTATTTTGATATTTCTTTTAGTGGTAATGATTCAATATTTTATATGAAGAAATTTTATAATTTTAGTCATTACAAAGAATATATTAATATAGAGATGTTGAATGATATACATAAAACTTTTGATTTTCTATTATTTTATTCAGGATTTAATGATGGGGAAAAACCAGATGAATGGCTAAAAGATATATTAAATTCACATTTTCTACCTAGCCATAAAGAAAGAGTTCGTCTTTCATCATTTACAAAATACGCTATTTCTGTCGAGCGTGAAAATTGGAATATAGAAAATTTTAATAAGTGGTATAGAATTATTAATAATTTAATTAAAAATACTAGAATAGAAGATTTTTATGACAGACGTTACGCTTTATATGGTATTTACAATATCAGTGCATCTTATTGTATAAATGCTGAAAAAGAGTTTGCACATGAAATTAAATCAATTAGTGGTTTTAATCGGGAACAGCTAAAAGAAGAACAATTAAAATGCAAGTTGATTGTTGGAAATCATCTTTGGAAAGATGTCATTTTAAATGCTGAGGCAAATAAGTATTTTGATAGTGAGATTAATTTTGCATTTAAACTTTGTGATATAAATGTTGAAAATGCAGATAGTCTATCTGAAAATATTAAAAAGATAACAGAATTTAAGCAAAAATGGGAAGTTATTGAATTGATTTTCAATATTTCATATACTGATAATGTAGTAGGTGCTAATAATGTTTTTAGAAGAGCATTACTTACTTTTGATGATTTTTCAATGGAAAATAGACAAGTAAGAACATTTTTCTATGAATATGATTCTTATTTTAATTGGCGTAGACTTTTAAGAGAAGAAAAGACATTTAATATATTTAAATTATTATTTGATGATTTACTTACAACTTCACCTGTTAATACAGAAGATATCGAAAAAAGATTACTATTTAATATTGAAAAATATGATAATATTGATAAATCATTTATCTATTATATGGTTAAAAGACCAGAAGTCTGGGTATTTATGAATGAAAAACGATATAGAATAGACAATGTCAACAATAGAGTTATTTTATATTCTGGTAGAGATTTAAGGTCAAAATATGCTGAAGCATACACATATTTTACTTATTTAGAATATGGGTCGTTAAATGCCCAATACAAATTTGGTACTGGTAACTTATATTCTGATGCAACTTCAGCATATATTTCAGAAGTAAATAATTGCGAATGTTATATTTTATTTGATTTTGAAGAAAATTATTTTTTTAATGAAGATAGAGAGCCTTATTTAGATTTTGAGAACAATCCTATTACTACAGTCAAAGATATGGTTGAATATATGAAAAGAAACTTTTAATCAATAGAAATAAATGACAATATTTTATTTACTTTAAGTCCTACTTTAAACATTTTGCACTAAAATCATCTTTTTTACTCCAAATACCACCTAAAACTTGCTTTCTGAGCGGTTTATTTAAGTTTTATGGGGGAAATAGTTGTCTAAAGTTATATCAAAGGCTAAAATCAAGGCATTTTAAGCAGAAAAGTTAATAAATCTTGATAATTTTAGAAGAAATTGATAAAATAGTTGTATAAAAGAGGTAGATTATGGGTTTAGTAGTAAAGAAGATTAATGTTGGGGAAGTAGCTAATATTAAGGGAATTTATAAAGCTAAGAACTATGAGAAGTACTTGTTTAATGACTATAGGTTATATGATACTTATCGTAATTCGGTAACATTTGGGGTATTTGATAAGAAGAAAATGATAGGTGTTATTAGACTTGTTGGGGACTTTCAATATGTTATTTATATTGAAGATATGATTGTTTTAGATGAGTATTCAGATAGTGATGCAAAGAAACTTTTGATTGAAGAAGTATTAAAGAGATATTCTAAAGTTGAGAAGATCTTTTGTAATCTAAAATATCGATCTAAGGAAACTGCTAGTGTTTACCTTGAGTTAGGCTTTGCACCGGCAGATGAAAATGAATTATTAGTTAAGATCAAAGAATAAAAGGCAATCTTTTATTCTTTTTTGTATATATTTTATGTTATAATACTAATAGGAGAGAAACTTATGGAAGAATTCAAAAGACTAATTTCTTTAATTGGAATTGATAACTATAACAAGCTAGCAAACAAAAAAATTGCTATTTTTGGTCTTGGAGGAATAGGAAGTAATGTATTATCAAGTTTAGTTAGGACTGGAATTGATAGTTTTGTTTTAGTTGATTATGATATTGTTGAGCCGAGTAATTTTAATAGGCAAAAAATTGCTAATTATACAACGCTTGGTTTAAAGAAAACTGATGCTGCCTATCATTTAATGAAGAAAATTAATAACAATTTAAGTTGTAAGTTGTATGATTTAAAGATTGATAAGGATACTATTGATAAGGTTGATTTAAAAGATGTTTGTTATATTGTAGATGCGGTTGATGATTTAGAGGCAAAACTAGCAATTCTTATGACAGCTAAGGAATTAAATATTCCGATAATCTCCTCAATGGGAGTTGCTAATAAAGTAAATATCAAAGATTTGAAGATAGCAGATGTTTCTAAAACTGATACTTGTCCACTAGCAAGAAAATATAGGAAAATGGTAAGAGATTTAAAGATAAAAGATATTCCTGTCTTATATTCTAAAGAAGAACTTGTTAATAAAGAAATGGGTTCTATTGACTATTTAGTAACAGCAGCTGCTTTGTTGATTGTTGAGTATGTAATTAAAGATTTATTAGGTGATAGCAATGAAGCTACTTAAAGAAGTTAAGTTTATTATTGAAACTTTAGAAGAAAATGGTTATGAGGCATTTGTAGTTGGGGGAGCTGTTAGAGATAGTTTGTTGGGAATAAAGCCTTTAGATTATGATCTAACAACTGATGCTCTGCCTGATGAAATAGTAGCTATTTTTAAAAGAAAAGTTGATCATATTTATAAAATAGGCAAAGATTTTGGAACAATCAGTTTAGTAATTAAAGGTAGAATTATTGAAGTTACTACTTATCGTATTGAAAGTGATTATTTAGATTACAGAAGGCCAGAAAAGGTTGAGTTTTCTAAAAAGTTAGTTGATGATTTAAAAAGAAGAGACTTTACAATTAATGCTTTATGTTTTAATAAAGAATATATTGATCTAGTAGGTGGCTTAAAGGATTTAAAGAAAAAGCAAATTAGGGCGATTGGGGATCCTAACTTAAGATTTACTGAAGATGCTTTAAGAATCTTAAGAGCAATTAGATTTGCAAGTAAGCTTGGGTTTGAAATTGAAGAAGAAACTAAAAAAGCTCTATTTGAAAATAAAGCTTTACTTAACAAAATTGCAATTGAAAGAGTTCAAGAAGAGTTTAATAAGATTTTAGTAAGTAAAAATGCTAGTAAATATTTGGAAGAATATTTTGAGATTTTTACTATTTTTATTCCTGAAATTGAAGTTTTTAAAGGCTATGATCAAAGTAACCCTCATCATCAAGATGATTTATTAATTCATAGTTTAAAGGTTGTAAATTTAGTTCCTAATGATTTGGTGTTAAGATTAGCTGCCTTATTCCATGACTTAGGTAAACCTAAGACAAGAAAGATGGAAGATGGTATTGCTAGATATTTTGGTCATGCAAGAGTAGGTGCAGATTATGCATCTTTAATCTTAAAGAGAATGAAATATTCTAATCAAATAATTAAAGATGTTTTAGTATTAATTGAACGTCATATGATTAGGCTAGAAGTTGCTAATCTTAAAAGGTTAATTAGTAAAATTGGTTTAGAGAATACTAAAAGATTAGTTTATTTATTAAGAGCTGATAAGTTAAGTATTGGCCGTGATGTAAGTTTTTTAAATCAAAAGTTAGAAGAATTAGAGAAGTTAGAACAAGAAGAAGCGATTATTTCTTTAAAAGAATTAAAGATCGATGGTAATGATTTAATTAAATTAGGATACCAAGGTAAGGAAATCGGGAAGGCTTTAGACTTCTTATTTTCTGCTTATTTAGGAAACAAAGTCGAAAATGACAAGGAAAAATTGATTAAGTATTTAGGTGATGCATATGGACAAAAAAGAAAGGAAAAAAAGTCAATATCAAAAAAAGGCTGATAATTTATTAATTATTTTAGGGATTGCTGCTTTAATTATTATCCCTTATATTTCTTTTGAATTTGCTTATGCTAGTGATATTTATTTACTAACCTTTAGTCAGATTGCGGGAAGGTTTAGCGAACAAAATAGATTAATAATTTGGGGAATTTCACTACTTACTTTTTTTGGAATTGTTGTTATGTATGTAAATACTTTACTTAAAAACAGAAGTAAGGTTTTAAATATATTATTAGGTATAATGGTATTTTTATATTTAGTTACTGTTTTAGTGCCTTTTATTCCTTCCTTTGAAAGGGGAATTTCTGATATTCATAACTATTGTGCGTATTTAGCAGTTATAGTTACTGTTTTATATTTGTTTATTTTTATAGGTTCTTTTTATAAATATGATAAAACTTTATTTTGGAAAGCTTTTATAAGTTTATTATTAGTTGTTTTGATTATGGTTCTTTTATATATTAAATGGGGAACATCTTCAATCTGGCAAGCAGTTTTTTCTACCGCAATTTGTGTTTATTTATACTTTACAATGCTTTTAGTTATAAGATCTCCTTATACTGATCCAGAAACAACGATGAGAGAACTTATCGAAAAAAGGAAAAAAAGAGAAAAAGAAAGAGAAGAGTATATTGAAAAAACTGAAAAATATTACCAAGAAAGAAAAGACAAAAAAGAGAAAAAGTAAATCATTAGATATTGAAAAAGAATAATAGTTTTGGTATAATTTTAGTAGTAGGAGGCTACATTTATGATTTTTGATGTTATCATTTTATTTGCATTAATTGTTTCATTAGTTGTTGGTTTAGTGAGTGGTTTTGCTAAGCAAGCACGTGGATTAGTAGCTTTTATTGCAGCAATTTTCCTTGCAAGATTACTGTTTCCTATAATCGGTTCTTGGTTTACAGATGGAGCATTATACAATAGCTTACTTCCAAGAATTGATGCTTGGCTTTTAAAACAAGGAGATATATTTAGTCAAACTGTTCCTGCAGGGATAACAGAAGAACAAATATCAGCACTTTTAGCTGACACAAGATTACCTGCATTTGCAGCTAACTTAGTTTTAAAAAATGTAGATTTTAGTAATATTCCTGCTGATACTACTTTTAGCGCCTTATTAGCACCTAGTTTAGCGAAAGTTGTTGCTAGTTTAATTGGTTATGTAATTTTATTTATTATTTTATTAATTCTATTAATAATAGGTTTATGGATTTTAGGTAAAGTTCTAACTTGGGGTATCTTAGGAGTAATTGATAAAGTTTTAGGTGCTGTATTTAGTGTTGTTAATACAGTAATTATCGTTTCATTATTTTTATTGGTACTTACAATTTTAGCAAAGTCAATTCCAGTTGTAGATACTTT
>Ga0255342_1004225_pt1 | contig 14958 bp, 11 predicted proteins | sample wastewater_treat_3_FD_192416 | JGI IMG/M metagenome (GOLD analysis project Ga0255342, IMG submission 192416) | Wastewater microbial communities from Lulu Island WWTP, Vancouver, Canada - plant14 | ecosystem: Engineered > WWTP > Wastewater > Unclassified | place: Canada: Vancouver, British...
AAGGCACGGTGGCGGTCGTTTCGCCGGCCGGAGACCCGTCGAGCCGGAAGTTCGTCGTGAAGGTGGAACTGCCGGATGATCTCGGCGCGCGCTCGGGCGAGTTCGGGCGCCTCAGCTTCCCGGCAGGGTACTCGAGCGGATTTATCGTTCCCGAAGAAGCGGTTCGCGACACGGGCGGCCTACCCACGGTTTTCGTGGTGGACGGCGAAGACAGGGCGCGGATGCGCAACGTGAAGATAGGCCGGCGGGCCGGGGACGGCATCGAGATTCTATCAGGCATCGAACCCGAAGACCGCGTCATTGTCGAAAACACCGGCGTGCTCGACGATGGCGTCCCGGTGCGGGCCGAGGACAGGTAATGCAGCACCGCCTCGGCCTCGCGGGCAGAATCGCCCACTACTTCATAGACTCCAAGCTGACGCCCCTTATCATCACGGCATCCGTGCTTCTGGGGCTCTTTGCGGTCGTGATGACCCCCCGCGAAGAAGAGCCGCAGATCATTGTGCCGATGGTGGATGTGTTCGTGCAGTTCCCCGGCGCGAGCGCGAAGGAGGTGGAGCAGCGCGTCACCACCCCGATGGAGAAGCTGATCTGGGAGATTCCGGGGGTGGAGTACGTCTACTCGACTTCGAGCGCGGGCGGCTCCATGACGATCGTCCGGTTTCTGGTGGGCCAGGACAACGAAGACAGCATCGTCAAGATCTACAACAAGCTCTACTCGAACTTCGACAAAATTCCGCCGGGCGTGAGCCAGCCTCTCGTCAAGCCGCGATCCATTGACGACGTCCCGATTCTTGCCCTCACGTTCTGGGGCAAGGGCTACAACGGATACCAGCTCAGGCGGCTCGCGTCGCGGGTGGACTCGGAGGTGAAGGCAGTCGCCGATGTCTCGGAAACGGCGATCATCGGCGGGCAGAGGCGGCAGGTGCGGGTGACGCTCGACGCGTCGAAGCTCTCCGGGCACGGCCTTTCGCCGGGAGCGGTGCAGCAGGCGTTGAAGGGCGCGAACACGCAGTACCCGACCGGGCACATCGCCAGCGGCAACTACAACTTCGCCGTGCAGACGGGCGAATTCCTGAGGACGCCGGAGGACGTGGGCAGCGTAGTGGTGGGCGCGGGAAGCGGCGGGCCGGTGTTTCTGCGCGATGTCGCTTCCATAGAGGACGGGCCGGAGGAGCCCGCCAGCTACGTCAACATCGCGTTTGGAGAGGCGGCGCACGAGGAAGGGATGCACCCGGACGCGAAGGGCACATACCCGGCGGTGACCCTCTCCGTCGCCAAACGCCAGGGCAAGAACGCCATCAACGTGGCCCACCATGTGCTGGCGAAAGTGAAGACGCTGGAGGGGACGGTTATCCCGCCGGACGTCCACTACACCATTACGCGCAACTACGGCGAGACCGCCACCGAGAAGTCGAACGAGCTTCTGCTTCACATGATGATCGCCATCGTCTCGGTTACGCTGCTCATTGCCTTTGCGCTCGGCAGGCGCGAGTCCATCGTCGTCGCGATAGCCGTGCCGGTGACGCTCGCGCTCACGCTGCTCGTGTTCTACATGTACGGCTACACGCTGAACCGCATCACGCTGTTCGCGCTGATCTTCTCCATCGGTATTCTGGTGGACGACGCGATTGTGGTGGTCGAGAACATCGTGCGGCACTTCCGCATGCCCGAAAACAGGGGCCGCGCGCTTATGGACGTGGCGTCGGAGGCGGTGGACGAGGTCGGCAACCCGACAATCCTGGCGACATTCGCCGTCATCGCCGCCATTCTGCCGCTTGCGTTTGTGGGCGGGCTGATGGGGCCGTATATGCTCCCGATTCCCGTCGGCGCGACGGCGGCCATGATCTTCTCGCTGCTGATTGCGTTCATCATCTCGCCGTGGGCGGCGCTGCGGCTTCTGCGCTCGCACACCACCGGAGACGGCGGCGGGCATTCTGACGAGCATGACCCGGCGAAAGAGGGCGCGGCGACGCGCTGGTACCGCCGGCTCATGACTTCTCTCGTGTCGAGCGCCGTGAAGCGGCATCAATTCCTGCTGCTGGTGCTGGTGCTGCTGCTCGCCGCCATCGCCCTGCTTCCGCTGAAGCTCGTGACCGTGAAGATGCTTCCGTTCGACAACAAGAGCGAGTTTCAGGTGGTGGTGGACATGCCCGCCGGCACGACGCTCGAGCAGACCGCCGCCGCAACCGGCGCTATCGCCGCCTACCTGCGGACGATACCCGAAGTGACGGACGTCGAGACCTACGCCGGAACGGCCAGCCCGTACAACTTCAACGGGCTCGTGCGGCACTATTTCCTGCGGCGGGGCTGCAACGTCGCGGACATTCAGGTGAACCTGACGCCCAAGCACCATCGCAAGCGCCAGAGCCACGCCATCGCCAAAGCCGTGAGGCCGAAGGTGCACGAGATCGCGCACAGGTACGGCGCGAACGCGAAGGTGGCGGAGGTTCCGCCCGGGCCCCCCGTGCTGCAGACGCTGGTCGCGGAGGTGTACGGGCCGGACGACCAGATGCGATGGAAGATAGCAAAGCAGGTGCGCGACGTCTTCGAGAGCACGGAGGGCGTGACGGACGTGGACTGGTTCGTGGAAGCGGACCAGAAGAAGTACGAGCTTATCCCCGACAGGGAGAAGGCGGCGCTCAGCGGGATATCGGCCGAGCAGATTGCGGGCACCATCGCGCTGGCGGTGGGCGGCGGCGGCGGAGACCTGGCGCATATCCCCGAAGCAAGGGAGGACGTGCCCATCCACCTGCAGCTGCCGCTGGAACAGCGCTCGAGCCTTCAGGACATCCTCAACATCCAGGTGCAGGGGGTTTCGGGAAACCTGGTGCCGCTGGGCGAGCTTGTGCAGGTGCGCGACACCACGCAGGACCTCAGCATCTATCACAAAAACCTGAAGCCCGTCGTCTATGTTACGGGCGACGTCACGGGCTCGCAGGAGAGCCCGGTGTACGCCATCCTCAAGATGAACCGGGCGATCAGCAAGATGAAGACGCCGGTGGGCTACGAGCTGAAGCGGTTCTCGACGGCGGCTCCGTTCGACACCACGCGCTACGCGATGAAGTGGGACGGAGAGTGGCACATCACGTACGAGGTGTTCCGCGACATGGGGCTGGCGTTCGCGGCGGTGCTCGTGCTGATCTACATTCTGGTCGTCGCCTGGTTCCAGTCGTTCCGGACGCCGCTTGTGATTATGGCGCCCATACCGCTGACGCTGGTGGGGATTCTGCCCGCGCACTGGATGATGGGGGCGTTCTTCACCGCCACGTCCATGATCGGCTTCATTGCGGGTGCGGGCATTATCGTGCGCAACTCGATTATTCTGGTGGACTTCATCGAGCTGCGGCGCAAGCAGGGGATGCCGCTCGAGGAGGCCGTTGTGGACGCCGGGGCGGTGCGCTTCCGCCCGATGCTTCTGACCGCGGCGGCGGTTATGGTCGGCGCGTCGGTGATCCTGATGGACCCCATTTTCCAGGGGCTGGCAATATCCCTGATGGCGGGCGAGGTCGCTTCGACGCTGTTATCGAGGATGGCGGTGCCGGTGCTCTACTACATGAGCGAGAGCGGGAAGCTGTAGGGGCAGATCGGCAACCGGTGATCGGGAGGGAATGATATGAAACTTGCGCTGCTGGTGTTCACGCTTGGGCTTCCAGCGTTACTGTCGGTCATTGCCGCCTGTCCGGCCACGGCCGAGCGGACGCCGTTGAAGAAGCTCATTGAATACGGATGGGATACGCCCACGCCGGAGTTCGTGCGCGAGCACATCCGCGAGATGGAGATGAAGCCCTTCGACGGGATCATGTTCCGTACGCAAGGGCTCGATCACGCCTTCGACACGAAGCTCTGGGACGAGAAGGCTCTCAATAAGCAGACCGAGGTGCTGAAGGCAATCCGGTGGGGGAAGTTCACGGACAACTTCCTGGTGCTCTTCGCTGCCAACCAGCACGGCATGCAGTTCGCGAACGATGAACACTGGAATGTGATCGAGCAGAATCTCCGCGCTGTCTCGAAAGCCGTCAAAGACGGGCGCTGCGTCGGGGTGGTTTTCGACCCGGAGCCGTATGGCCCGAACCCCTGGCGCTGGCGCGAGAGCTACGGGCAACAGAGCTACGAAGAGGTCGCGGCGCTGGTGCGCAAGCGCGGCGAGCAGTTCATGCGAGCGTTGCGTTCCAGCAAGCCGGACATCAAGCTCCTGACCTTCTTCGGCATCAGCATGCCGCTACAGTTCCGGCCAGGGGATGACGTGGCGAAGGTACAGGCGGAGTGGCCGAACCACGACTGGGCGCTGCTTGTGCCGTTTGTGGAAGGCATCACCATCGCCGCCGCCCGCGACTCGGTGATTGACGGCAACGAAATGGCGTACTACTTCACCGGCCAGCAGGAGTTCGCCCGGAGCAGGCGGTTCATCGTTCACGACGCGCTGCATCTTGTGCAGCCGGGCAACGCAGCAACGGTTGCGCGCAACACGCAGGCCGGAATGTCCGTGTACCTCGACCAGGCGCTCGACCTGCGAACCGATCCCCAGCTCAGCCACTTCATGAGCCCGCGCGAGCGGCGGGATATGCTGGAGCATAACACGTACTGGGCGCTGGCGAGCTGCGACGAGTACACCTGGTTCTACAGCGAGCGGATGGACTGGTGGAACGGCAACATCCCCGCGGGGGTCGAGAGCGCGGTCAGGTCCGCCCGGCGCAAGATCTCGTCAGGGCAGCCGCTCGGGTTCGACATCGCGGCGAGTGTCACGGCGGCACGGGACAAACAGACGAAGGCGCAGGAGAAGTAGGACACGATCGAACACGGCTTCACAGCGATCCTGGACGGCTGGAAGCTGGCCGGGTGGCAGCAGATCGGGCCGCGGCGGTGATTCTGATGGACCCGATTTTCCAGGGGCTGGCGATCTCGCTGATGGCGGGCGAGGTCGCTTCGACGCTTCTGTCGCGCATGGCGGCGCCGGTGCTCTACTACATGAGCGAGAGCGGGAAGCTATGGGGGCACATCAACCCGTCGGGTCGGTATTCTGCAATCCACACAGGAGCGGTTTGATATGAAAGATTCTGTGCTTTTACTGTTGTTTGCGCTGATGGCCTTTCCGGCACAGGCCGCGCCCGCGTACAAACAGAGCACTCTGCATTTCAGCAATCTGCCGGAGATCGAAAGCATCTCTTTCAAGAGCGTCTTCCATGGCGCGAAATCCGCGGTCAACCGTCCTCTGACCGGCGGAGAGCCCGCATACGACTACAGCGTGCATATCATACGCGACGGCGACCGGTACCGGATGTACACGGGCGGGCGCTGGAAGAGACCGGGCATGGAGCGCGCCGATGGCGACCACGTGATGCAGTATGTCTCGCCGGCCGGCGCGGGCGGCACCTGGACCATGCCCCGCGACAGGCCCGAGTTCTGGAACGGAGCCGAACAGGGCAAGCCCGGCGAGTGGTACGCCGGCAATTGCCTCGAGCCCGAGGTGATGAAGGTCAACGGCACATACTACCTGTACACGCAGGTGGAGATCACCAAAGGCGGCCCCATAGACATTCCGGGCAGGAAGGCCGCCGCCTGGGCGGATCGCATCCAGCTGTTTACAAGCCGCAACGGCAGCGACTGGACGCGCTTTGCCGCGCGGGGCGTGGTGGTGAATATGGATGCTCCCGAGAGCACAGCGCTGCACCATCAGGAACTGGTGTATGTGCCGTGGGACAAAGACAGGCGGCCGTTCTGGCTGTACGTGGGAGTGAATCTGGACGGCGTCTTCACCGGGTACAGCCGTATTCGCAGCGCAGATCCCCGCTCGTTCGACTGGCGTCTGCGCGAGAAGGGCGCGGCATTCTCGCAGCTCGGCAACCAGCTTGCATACGCCCGCCAGGCGCCGGGCGGCCCGCTCTTTGTGCGCATCACCTTCACGGGTGACGCTTCGGGACGGCATGTGCCCTCTCTGCAGTTCTCACGCGACGGGATGGCGTGGTTCTCGGGCGATGAAGGTCCCGTGTTGCTCGACGGCAGCAAGGACAACGACAAGAACAGGAACTGCTACTTTCTGGGCATCTCGACAATTGACGGCACGGGTGAGATGGAGTATCTGGGCAACAACACCTACCGCGCCATCTACGGCGCCACGACGTCCAACTCGCCCGGCGGCGGGGATATCTGGTATTCGGAGATAGGCGCCGGGGAGCTGATTTTCACGATTACGCCGAAAGCCGCTGGCTGAGCGGGCGCTCTGGCGGCGTGGGTCCCCGGGCCGCCGCCAGACGTCACCCTGAACTTGATTCAGGGCCCACCTCGGCAACACGTGGATGCCGGATCAAGTCCGGCACGACGTGGGCGGCGCCTACTCCCTGGCCCCGGCTTTGCGCAGCACCTCCACGATGTGCGTCTTGTTGCGGTCGAGCGCGCGCGACAGCGCCGTCTCTCTGTTGGCATCGCGCGCGTTCACATCCGCACCCGCCGCAAGCAGCAGCCCGATGACCTCCGTCGCCTCGCCCCACCGCTCCTCCACCGCCCGGTGAAGCGGCGTCTGTCTGCGATGGTTGCGCGCGTTGACCGCGCCCCCCCTGTCCAGCAGAACCTCCATCGCACGGAACGCCGGAGCGGCGGCGGCGGCATGAACGGGAGTGTCGCCCGATGCGGCCTCGGCGTTCGGGTCGGCCCCGAAATCGAGCAGCACGGCGGCGGCTGCCTTCCGGTTCTGTTCGGCCGCGAAGTAGAGCGGCGTCGCCCGCCGAAAACCGTCCCGCGCGCGCACCAGCTCCGGATCGTCCCAGAGCATGTTCTGAATCTCGTCCGCCAGCCCCAGAGAGCTTGCGACGTGTATGTCCACTTCGGCTCCGGCGGCCGTCAGAATGCCGCAGATTTCGCTTTCGCCGTGCGCCGCGGCGGCGGCGAGTGCCGTTTCGCCGTCCTCGTCGCAGGCAAGCGCCAGGCCCGGATCGGACTCGATCAGTGCGCGCACACCCGCGGCATCGCCCGTCCGGGCGGCGAAAAGAAGCTGTTCGATTGCGCTTGTCAGGGTGCTCATTGCTGTGCTGCATCATACCCGATTCGCCCCGCGCGGGTGAAGGCCGGGCAGGATTCCGCGGCGTTCACAGGCAACCCATACCAGATGAACGCAACAGGAAAGACTATGCTGTATCTATCCCTTCTTCTGCTTGCCGCCCTGATGTTGATTACCGGGCCGCTCGATGCCGCCCCCGGCAAAGCTCGCGTCGAGAAGCTGGCACAGCCCTGCCGCGCGCGAAACGTGCTCGCCGGACGTGTTGTCAGGGACCGCGCAACCGGGCGCGACCTTCTGATGCTCACGAACATGAACGAGACCACCGGGTGCGAGCTGGTCGTCATTGACATCGAGAAGGGAACCGGCCGGGTCATCCACGCGCCCAAAGGCGCCGGGTCTTGGGCGCTGAGCGAAGTTCCCGGCGACCGGATGGTGGTCGGGACTTTCTACGACGCGCAGTTCATGCTCTTCGACCTCAAGACGATGGCGTTCACCCGCAGCGTGGGTGTGCCGGGAGAGAGCTACATCTGGAATCTGGCGATGGGCTCGGACGGCCGAATCTACGGCGGGACGTACGGCAAGGGCAAGCTCGCCGCGCTCAATCTGAAGACACTGCAGGTGGAAGACCTCGGCGCGCCCTCCCCGCCCAATCTCTATCTCCGCTACGTGTCGCCGACGCCCGGGGGCAGGATAGTGTGCTACTTTAGTACAGAAAAGCCCGGAAACCTTATCTACAACCCCGCGGACAGGACGTTCTCCGCGCCGCCGGCCGGCCTCGAGACCGACTCCTCGGGCGTCTCGTGGAACGGGTACTTCCTGGCGGGGTCCAAAGCCTTCCACGGGCCGGATCTGAAACCCGTGCATCCACTGCCGTTCCCCGAACCGCCCGCGGAGCGCGGCTCGTGGAACGTGGACACCTACGTGACGACCCCGGAAACGCTCATCCTGCGGCAGGGCAAGGCCGTCTGGCGCTATCGCGAGGGCGACGAGAAGCTCACGCTCATCTCCGACTTCGACCTGCGCGCCCGGATTCTGGCGGAGGACAGCAAGGGGCGGCTGCTGGGCGTGCGCGGGCAGGACTGGTTCATTCTGAATCCCGGCGATACCGCCCTGAAGCTGACGCCCATCCCCGCCGAGTCCGGACCGCGGCCCACGATGTTTCTGCGAATCGCGCCGGACGGCGTCATCTGGGGCGGCCCGCATTTCGGCCAGACGCTGTTCAGCCTTGACCCTGAAACGCGTACATACATAAACACGAGCACGGTGTGTGATGCCGGGGGCGAGGTGTACGACGTCTGCTTCCACAAAGGCTGCGTGTACGCCGCGGCTTACGCCGGCGGAGACATCGTGCGCTACGACCCGGGCCAGCCCTGGGACCAGTGGAACAACAAGAACCCGGTCACCATCACGCACCTCGGGTCCCGGGGATACATTCGCCCGATTGCGGGAATCCGCGTGGGGCCGGACGGGATGCTCTACTCGGGTTGGATGGCGCAGTACGGCAAGTACGGCGGAGCGATAGCTGTCACCGACCCGGAGACCGGCAAGACCGAGCTGATCGAGAACCCGCTCGCTGAGCAGGCCATCTCCGGCGTGGCGGTGGACGACAGGTTCATATACTGCGGCACGTCCATGGGCGCCAATGGCCTCCCGAACAAGAAGGGGGAGCTTGCGCGCTTCGGCATCATCGACCGGAGCACGCGCAAAGTGCTGAAGTCCGAGGAGCTGCAAGGCGCAACCAATGCAAGCGCCTTCGTGCTCGATGCGAAGACGAAGATGCTCGCGATGACCGTGAACGGCAAGCTGCGGCTCTTCGACACGGCAAAGCAGGAGTTCGTGAAGCAGGACGAGATTCCGGTTTCGGTTCAGACGCTTTCGGCAGCGGACGGCGCGCTCTACTGGGCAAGCGGAAAGACGCTGCGAACTATGGACCTGCAGACGCACAAAGCAGAACCGGTCGCCGAGCTTCCGGACGACATCACCGCCGCCGCCATCGGCAGGGGGATGCTTGGAGTCGCGTGCGGCCCGGACGTCTACGCGGTGTATCTGCCGAAGCCGTAGCCTCCGGGCCTACGGCTGGACCCAGTTCACTTCCCAGACGAAGTTCTTCTGGTCCTTGATGAGCTGCTCGGTGCTGAGGCGGGCGGCATGTCCGTCGCAGTACACCAGCGTCGTGCCGTCGGTATGGACGCCGCCGGGCGTGTCGTTCGTGTGCAGGGTGCGGCCGGGGCGGTTGAGCCACAGATAGAGCCCGTCGTTGATGGTGCCCTGATAGTCGCCCTCGGTGTTGCGGCGCTCGTGGATCATCAGCATCACGCGCGCGGGGTCGCGGCCGGAGAGGCAGGAGTCGAACTTCTGATAGTGCAGCTCGTCGTTGACACTGTAGGACAGGGCGAAGTTTTTCTTCTCGGACAGGCTGCCGTTGATCTGCGTCGCGGGCTTGTTCTTGTCGGAGGGACAGAGGTATACTTTGGCGCTCTTGACGTACGGCCAGAGAGAGCCTTTCTCCGGATACACCGGCCGGAACGTGTCGCTTGAGCCGCACCAGTTCGGATTCTTAGCATCGTGATAGACCCCGATGTTGAACATGCGGCCCTGATGGTCGTCCACGTAGGTGCGTACCGCCAGGGACAGCTGGTGCAGGTTCGACAGGCACATGGCCGTGCGGCCGCGCTCGCGTGCCCGGGCGAACACGGGGAAGAGGATCGCGGCCAGTATCGCGATAATGGCGATAACGACCAGAAGCTCGATGAGCGTAAAGCCTGTTTGCGCATGGCGCGCGTTGTTTCGAAGTCGCATTGTTGCTTTCACCGGCACCCTGCGCTTTCTCAATGAAAGGGTATCACATGTGGAACGGATTGAAGAAGAGGTTCCTGCCTGCGGCGCTTGCCTGCGCCAGCCTGCTGATTGCCTGCGGGGCCGCCGCGACGGCGGGTGAAACGCCGGAGCAGTTCGCCAGCCGCACCGCCTGGTGGCAGGATGCGCGCTTCGGCATGTTCATCCACTGGGGACTCTACGCCGTTCCGGCGGACGCGACAAAGCTCGACGGTGGGCGCGGCGTCGGCGAATGGTATCTGATGAACAGGCAGGTGACAGTCCGCGACTACGAGAAGTTCGCGGCCGAGTTCAACCCGGTCAAATTCGACGCCGCAAAATGGGTGAGGACGGCCAAAGACGCCGGGATGAAGTACATCGTCATCACGAGCAAGCACCACGACGGGTTCTGCATGTTCGACAGCAAGCTGACCTGGTACACCATCACCCGCGCCACCAGCTTCAAGCGCGACCCCATCCGCGAGCTGGCGGACGAGTGCGCGAAGCAGGGCGTCACGCTCTGCTTCTACCATTCGATTATGGACTGGCATCACCCGGACTATGTGCCGAGGCGCGCATGGGACAAGAGGCCGGACACGAGGGCCGGCCTGAACCGCTACATCGACTACATGAAGGGCCAGATCCGGGAGCTTCTCACCAACTACGGGCCTATCGGCATCCTCTGGTTCGACGGCGCGTGGGAGCACAACGAGAAGGACCTGCGCTCGGCGGAGGTGAACGCCTTCATCCGCTCTCTGCAGCCCGGCATCCTCATCAACGATCGCAACCGCCTGCCCGAAGATTACGCCACGCCCGAGCAGAAGATTCCCGCTGGCGCAATGCCGGACGGCCGCCTCTGGGAAACCTGCATGACGATGAACGACACCTGGGGGTTCGTGAAGGACGACGCCAACTGGAAATCGTCCACCGACCTGATCCGCAAGCTCTGCGATATCGCGAGCAAGGGCGGCAACTTCCTGTTGAACGTCGGGCCCACGGCCGAGGGCGAGTTCCCGCAGGCTTCCGTGGAGCGCCTGGCGGATGTGGGCGCGTGGCTCAGGGTGAACGGCGCGAGCATCCACGGCACGTCGCAGGGGCCGCTGGCGAAGCTGCCCTTCGAGGGGCGCTGCACGCAGAAGGGCAACCGCGTGTTTCTGCAGGTGTTCGAGTGGCCCGAAGGCGGCCTGCCTCTTCCGCCCGAGCTTGCCGCGGCGTCGGCGGCGCGCACGCTGGACGGCGGCCGGAAGCTCGGAATCACGCGCAAGGCCGAAGGCGTCACCATCGAGAAGCCGCGCACGCTCGACCCGCACGCGACGGTCATCGAGTTGCGGATTCCTTCGCTTAAGGAGAAGTGACCGTGACGCTGTCCGGCATTTCGTGCGCATTGCTGCCGGTCGCCGCGGCCGCCATTGCCGCCATGCTTGCCGCCGGAGACGCGCCGCGGCAGAGCAGCGCGCGCATGATCGGCCTGAAAGACGGGCTCAAGGTCTCCCTCTGGCCCACCCCCGGTCCGCGTGGGCTTATCAGCATTATGGCCCCGAAGGTGTTCCCGGGCAGCGGCCGCCCCCGCGTGAACTTCATCGCCATCGAGCCCATCGTCAACGGGCGGCGCGGGTATTCCGAGCTGGAGAAAGGCTCCGACGGCAAGCCCGGCAAGCGGATGTGGTTCTCCGACTGCCTCATGTCCGGGCGCTCCGGCAAGGAGACTTTCGCGAACGGGACACCCGGCAGGGTCAAATCCGGGGCCTCAACGGCGGAGACGCTCTCCATTGTCGTCAACGTCGAGCCCTTCGAGAATGGCGCGCATCCGCAGGTGCAGGTGCTGTTTCGCGCGGACAGGCCGGATGAGGTCGGCTTTCGCGTCTATGCCGCCCCGGACAGCGCCCCGATGGACGCCTGCGTGCTCACGGCGACCATGGGCAACTACGCCCGCGCGCGCCTGTTGTATCTGAAAGACGAGATTGTGGACAGCCGCAAGGTGTGGCCGTCCTTCCAGGGCGACGGGTTCGCCGAGCCCGAGGACTACCCGCTGACACGGCTTCACAGGGCGCGGGACGGCACGGTGACGGCGTTCATCACGCCGAGCGAGAAGTCGCTGAAGGATGCCCCGATGCCCCGGGGCGGCTGGGTGTTCAACGGCGAAGTGCCGACGCAGTACTGGCGCAAGTATCCGGGAAAGGCCGCCGACGCGCTGCGGGTGCGCGTCAACGGGCGCCGGCAGTACTGGAAATCGCAGGTGGACATCCCCGGCGGCATCGCGTTCGAGAACTTCGAGTTCATCGAGCCGTTCCGTCAAGGGGCCGAGAGCTGGTTCGGTGTGAGCCTGCGCACTCCGCGCGAGCTTGGCTGGCAGGACTGACACATTCTGACAGTGAGGCGCGGTATAGTGCTGCCAAGGTGTGTTCCAGTGGTGCTAGTTGCGGTATCATGGAGAGGAACGCACGGCGGTGGTTCACACTGCCGCAGCGGCTGAGGAGCAAACCCGATGATGCATCCACCGCACTCGCCACACGACACACTCACAGAGAGCCAGCGTAGTGAAAGAATGAGCAAGGTGCGGAGCACGGATACCGGCCCTGAGATGGTGGTCCGGCGACTCACTCACGCGCTTGGCTACCGCTACCGGCTCCACCGCCGCGACCTGCCGGGACAGCCCGATCTAGTCTTTTCCGGGCGGCGAAAAGTGATATTCGTTCATGGTTGTTTCTGGCATCGCCACGAAGGATGTCCGTTATGCAGGCTACCAAAGGGGAACTTGGACTTCTGGCAATCCAAACTCGAAGGGAACCAGCGGAGAGATAGAGAATGCCAGCATAGACTTGAGGCCTTGGGATGGCGGTGGTTGGTGATATGGGAATGCGAAACGAACAGCGAGACACAGTTGCGGGACAGGATCACGAACTTTCTGGAGGCCACGGCATGAAGTCGATCGAGCTTTTCGCTGGGGCCGGCGGTTTGGCCTTGGGGGTCTCACGCGCGGGTTTCGGGCACACAGCCGTTGTGGAATGGGACCGCGACGCGTGCAACACGCTTCTTGCCAACCGCGATGCGGGTGTCGCCTTTCTGGCTGACTGGCCGATCATACAGCAGGACGTTCGCCTGTTGGATTTCAGCCAGTTCGCTGGGCAAGTTGACTTTGTTGCCGGGGGCCCGCCGTGCCAGCCATTTTCCCTGGGCGGCAAGCACCAAGGCCATCGTGACGAGCGGAACATGTTTCCCGAGACTGTCCGTGTTGTGCGACAGGTGCGCCCGCGTGCCTTTATGTTTGAGAACGTGCGCGGTTTGCTTCGCAAAAGCTTCGCCCATTACTTCGAGTACATATTGCTGCAGCTTCAGTACCCGTGCATTGTTCGTCACCCCGATGAAAGATGGGAAGACCATCGAGCGCGGCTCGAGAAGCATCATCTAGCAGGCGTGGAACGGGAGTTGGAGTACCGCGTGGTCTTCCAGTGCCTCAACGCAGCCAATTATGGCGTGCCGCAAAAGCGAGACCGCGTCTTGATCGTTGGTTTCCGGACGGATGTCGGGGCGCGATGGTGTTTCCCGCCCCCGACACACTCGCGGCGAGCGCTACTGCAAGAGCAGTGGATAACCGGTGAATACTGGGACCGCCACCGTGTCCGAAGTGCTGACCGGCCCACGCCGCCGGCGGGGCTACGGATGGAACTCGAACTGACCCTGCTCGAGAACATGCAGCCGTGGCGTACTGTGCGTGATGCGATCGGTGACCTGCCGGACCCAAACACCAGCGGGTCTCATCGTTACGAAAGTCACGTTCTCGTCCCGGGGGCACGGTGTTACGTCGGTCATACCGGCAGCCCGTTGGATGAGCCCGCCAAGACACTCAAGGCTGGGGACCACGGGGTGCCGGGGGGCGAGAACACGCTCCGCTTGGTTGATGGCTCGGTCCGCTACTTCACAGTGCGTGAGGCCGCGCGTCTTCAGGCATTCCCGGATGACTACGTCTTCCAAGCATCTTGGACTGAGGGAATGCGACAGCTTGGCAACGCTGTGCCCGTCGATTTGGCCGAAGTTGTCGCATCGCGAATTCGACACGAACTCCGCAATGCCACGGGTACCCAAGCAACGCAGCCGGCAGTTGTGAGTATCCAATGAACGACAACCACAGCCAACTGTCACGAGACGAATTGCTTGGAGTCCTCACACATCTCTTGGACACTCTCACTGCTCTCCCGCAAAGGGCCGGTGCCGTTCGACGCGCCAAGGTGGCTACAGAGATAAGCGCTGCAATCAGCGCCCTCCGCGCCTTCGAAACCAATCTCGATCCTATACTGCAGCCGCCCCACGTCCTCGACCCTTCAGATCCTCTTGTCGTCGGACGGCTCATTGCCGAGACTCTCTTGCAGCAACCGCGAGTGCCGCTGGCGAATGTGGTGCCATTCTACGGCTCTGGAGTGTACGCACTGTACTACCACGGCACGTTTGATGCCTACCTGCCAGCCAGCAGAACTGACACGCCGCTCTATGTCGGCAAGGCCAATCCAAGAACACCCACAGCCGCGGAGCCTGTTGAGCAGGGCGACCGGCTATCGAGACGTCTGGGGGACCACAAACGCAGCATTAGTCGAGCCCAGAACCTCGTGGTCGAGGATTTCGACTGCCGCTACTTGGTTGTGAAGAGTGCTTGGCAGAACACAGCCGAGGAATATCTGATTCATCGCTTCTGCCCCGTGTGGAATGACCAGACGGACATCTGCTACGGATTCGGTAAGCACGGTGATGACCCGGCAACCCGCTCCAACACGCGCTCACCGTGGGATACGCTGCACCCGGGGCGACCTTGGGCGACGCGGCAAGGAAACCGTCCGTATTCGTTGACGACCGAGCAAATCAAGGCGAAGATTGCGCAGCACTTCGTCCGCCATCCTCCGGAACCGTGATACTTCTGGGTTTTCAGCTAGGCGGCTGGCCGGGCTTAACCCCCGCTCGTCGGCCTGCGCTTCGGCATTGACGGCTTGAGGCCCATTGCGGTGCGTCCTCTCAAGGTCGCTGTCCCAAAGCTGATATGTCGTTACACCACGTGGGCTATTGCGGGTCGCCAGTCGGTGCCTGGCGGCCCGTCAGCGTTCGAGCGACGGCTGCTGTCCAGCCCCGGTACAGCTCGTCGGCTTGCTCCGGCGGCATGCGCG
>Ga0255342_1004235_pt1 | contig 14904 bp, 28 predicted proteins | sample wastewater_treat_3_FD_192416 | JGI IMG/M metagenome (GOLD analysis project Ga0255342, IMG submission 192416) | Wastewater microbial communities from Lulu Island WWTP, Vancouver, Canada - plant14 | ecosystem: Engineered > WWTP > Wastewater > Unclassified | place: Canada: Vancouver, British...
TATATGTCTAATGCTTTGAAAAAAGGTTATGATGTATTTAAGGAGATTGGTTCTTCCATGAATGCCATATTTAGTGTTATGGAAAGTTCCTATACTGTGAATTTCTTTATGATGGCTCATTATGAAGAATATAAAGACAGTAATGAGGATACTATATCATATAGATTTAAAACTGTTGGAAAGATGACCCAAGATTTTATAACTCCTGAAGGGAAGTTTGATGTCTTATTATTTGGGAAACAGTTTTATGATGAACAGAATAAAAAAGTTATAAAGAATTTTGTAACTAATTTTGATGGAAGATTCCCTGCAAAATCTCCTGTAGGTATGTTTAATGAACTTTACATTCCCAATGACTTGGGATATGTAGAAAAGGCTGTAAAAGCTTATTATGAATAGTGAAATGAATTATGTCTAAAAAATAAAAAGTTATGTCAGAAATTAAGAAAATTTATTTATCAAAGTTAACTCAACAGGTAAATGAAGGTATGAAATTAAAACCTTTAGCAGAATATTATGGATTACCTGTAGCACAGATGAAGAAAATTCTAAATGAAGCTGGTTTAAAGATCAGGAAATTTAGAAATCCCTCTTATGAGCTTGTAATAGATATAGGAGAAGAAGAAAGTGTAGAAGAAAGTGAGGAAGAAGAGAAGTTCTTTGAAGAGGAAGAAGAATTTTTAGAAAGTTTTAACAATTTAATTAATTAAAAAGAATGGAAGATAAAATTTTAGGATTTGGTTATCAGGATGACCAGGATGAGAGTCTAAAATCAAAAGACTTTAGTTATGGAGTATTTGGTTTAAACCAAAGGGTATTAATGACTAAATGTGATTATAACCCTAATGGTGGTGCTAATGGAACTGAAAGTGATTGTCTTGATATTTCCTTTAAAGTTGGGGAAGGGGAAGTAAATCAAAGGTGGTTTCCTATCACAAGAGTTTTTTATAAAGGAGAAGAACTTACAGATACAACTTCTTCAGAGTATATAGCAGCTTATAATGAACAGATGAAACATTTTAAAGCTGTTATGACACACTATTTAAAAGCTTTTAATACAGAGGAAACTATTAAGGGAGCTTTCAAAACACCTCCTTCAAACTTTGTAGAATACTTTAAATTAGTATCAAGATTAATGTCTCAGGGAATTGCCAATAAAATCCTCTTAGATTTATTCCTGCAATACCAATGGAATATTGGGGAAAATGCAACTCAGACTTATCTTGAAATTCCAAAAAATCTCAAGGATGGTGCTTTTCTAACACCTCATATGAAACCTGTTGGGGAATGGAAAGAAGAACACAATTGGATTGAAAAGGATGAAAAGGGTTTTTCAATTTCTATGGAGGGATTAAGATATGTTGATGATGCTGGAAATGTTCACAGGTTTAAGAGAAATAAAAATTTCATGGAAAGTAATAAAGCCAAGAAACAAACAAGAACTCCTGTAAATATGAGTACAGATTCATCTGCAAAAGCTGCTACTTGGTAATATATTAATAAAATTATCTATATATGGAAAACTTATTTGACTTTCAAGATGATAACATAGAAGTAAATAACTATATAGATAAGAATGAAATATTAAAATATATTACAGAAGAGGAGATTTTTGAATATGTATTGAAGTTTAAACCAAATGAATTTGATTATATTTGCTCTCCATTAAGAGAAGATAGAAATCCAGGTACTTATTTTCAAAGGTATAACAATAAACTGTTATTCATTGATTGGGCTGATCCTTTTTGTACTCACTATAATTGTTTTGATTTTATAAAAAAATACTATCATCTTCCTGATTTTTATACAGTATTAAAATTCATTGAAGATAATATTATAAATAAAAGAGAAATAAAAAGTAGAGTAGAAGAAAAAAAAGGAGAAGAAGTTAAGAGAAAGGCTGAAATCTTAATAGAAACAAGACCTTTCAATAATACTGATGGATTATATTGGAGTAAATATGGAATATCCAAGAAAAATTTGATACAGGATAAGGTATTTGCAGTAAGTAAAGTTAGAGTTAAAAACAAGAAAGATAGAGAATTTCCTGTATATACAAAATGTTTTGCTTACACAAATTTTCCTGAAGGAAGAAAGAAACTTTATTTTCCATTTAAAAAAGGAAGAGGAAGATTTCTTTCAACCTGTACCAAAAATGATATAAATACTGATCATCTTATAAAAGTGCCACAACTTGTTATAACTAAAAGTTATAAGGATTATAGAGTGCTAAGAAATTTGGGAACTAATGTAATATGGTTTCAAAATGAGGGGGCTTTTCCAGACAATCTAAAGGAAATAACTTCAGGTTATAAAGAGGTTGTGGTATTTTTCGATAATGATAATAAAGGTATTGTTGCAGCAAATAATCTTATAAAAGAAATTGGTGAAACTTCAAGAAAAATTCATTTGTCTATATCATTATTGGAGCAAGGGATAAAAGATGCTTCAGATATGTGGTTACATAAAGGAGAAAATGAATTAAAACTTTTTTTAATAAAAAACAAAATTAAATTGTATGAATCCATTAGACATAATTCATAGTAGTTTTAATCCCATTTTAGAATATCTTTATCAAGAACCTCTGATAACTCTTAATAATAAGATATTACCTGAAATATCTTTTCAACCTGCTCCTAATGATATATTCAAAGTATTCAGAATGCCTTTAAAGGATATAAAAGTAGTCTTATTAGGACAAGATCCTTATAGCACACCAGGTGATGCTGTAGGTCTTAGTTTTGTAAATGGAACTGATAAAGTTCCACCATCTCTTAGAGTTATCTATAGAGAGATTCTTAACAGCACAGGAAAAGAAGGAGATATAAAAAGTTGGGAACAACAGGGTGTATTCCTTCTTAATACTTCACTGACTGTTGAAACAGGGAAACCATTAAGTCATTCACCCTATTGGAAACCATTTATAATTAATGTAATTAAGTATATTTCTTTTCATCAACCTTGTATATGGTTTTTATGGGGGAAAGCAGCTCAAAGTTTTCAGATTTATATTTACCATCCTTTTGATTTAAGTAAATATAATAATGAAACTATTATGGAAGTACCTGTAACAAATGATTACAACTATATATTCAGAGCACCACATCCTGCTTCAGAAGTCTATTCTGGTGGTAGCTCTGGATTTTATGGTTGTAATCATTTTATTTATTCTAATATCGTCTTAATTAAGTTAAGAAAAACAAATATCAATTGGTAATAAAAACGTTTTAAAATTAAAAATTATGAGAAAAATTATTATTTTTTCGACAAGAGGTTCTCAAAAAAGAGTACATGAAAGTAATGTAACTACTTGGGGTGAGTTAAAAGAAGAGTTGGCTAATCTTTATGATTTCAATTCTTTACAGGCTACAGAAAACATTAACAGAACTGATTTGGTAAATGACACAGCAAAACTTCCAGAACAGGATTTTACACTGTTTCTAAGACCACGTGAAACAAAATCAGGAACTTTAAGTTATAAGGATGCAAGAGATATTGTAAAAAATTCTCCTGAACTTAAATCTTATATCAAGAGAGTTTATGGTAAGGACTATACACATGCTTCTACAGAACAACTAAATGAAGCTATTGAAAATACTGATATGGCTGCTGAAGAAGAAATTTATAAAATGTTAATGGTAGAAAGTAATCCTGAGAAGGAACTTGCAGAAGCTATTGAAAAGATAGTTCGTAAAAACTATTCTGGAATAAATGTAAAAGTTACTGTAGAACTTGCAGAAAATGAAGATTCTGATGTAGAAAAACTTTTGAAAGAAGCAGAAGAAATTTTTGGAGAACTTTAAAAAAACAAACCCCTCCCTAAAAAGAGGGGTTTAATTTTTATAAAAAATGAAAGAAGCAATAATAGAAAGTATAAATAGAAATTGCCTTTATAAAAGAGAAGGCTGGTTTAAAAGATATATGAGTAAAGGATACTTTTGTGATTTTGTAACAGATCCTGAACGTATAAATTCTTATATCGATATAATGGAAGGAATGGTAAAAATTCTTGATAGGAGTTATAAGGGAAACTGGTCTTTTGTCTTTCATAGACTTGATAATTTACCTTCTATACATATATTATATCCTGAAATAGAAATTAGAAATTCTGAAAATGAAAAACATACAATTAGAGATTTAGTTGTAGTTATAGACTTATCTATAGAACTTCTTGGAAAAATAACTATAGACAGTGGAATAAAAGGTTTTAGAATTACTGTTACAAAAGAAGAGTTTATTTCTGGATATGCACATTCTCACTTACAATCTTTACATGAAAAGTATAATGCTTTTCTTAATGGAGGAAAAATATCTTCCAATTATTTCTGTACAGGAGAAAATGAAATACCTGAACTTGTTAGTGTATTCAATGACAATCAAGATTTAGGTACTTTTGAATTGTTTTTGTTGACTTTAGATACAATGATGAGTTGGGAAAGTATTGAAGGACGTCCTTATATCTATTTAAGAGATATAAGTAGCTATAGTACAAATAGAAAAAGACTTTATGTAGAATCTTATGAAGATGCAAATAATATTTTTAATATGGTACTTAGGAGTGGTCTTTTAAAAAGATTAAAATATGATACATTGGGTAATAGGATAAGAGTTGTAGAGAATGACTATTTTATAAAGGAGCTATATAAAATTGTTTTTAAAGAAAATCCTCTTTTATTTTGTAAAAGAGAAGGGGAAGATTTCTATAAAGTATATCTTGATGAACAATTTCTAGAGCCTATTAAATATTCTTATGTATTTAAAAATACAGTAAAACCTTTTAAAATATACAATAACAGACCTTTACAAATTAATTTGGTAAATGAAAATGTATCATCTGAATTTATGTTATTCCCAAGTACTTATAAGAAAGTTATAAACAAAATAAATAGATATTTATATGAAAAATGTGTTGGATATTACGAAACTGTCAGATAAAATCAAAGTATTTGTTCCTAAAGAGGTTTTAAAAAAGATTAAGTATCTTTGTTATCTTATTCCAAATAATGAATGGTCAGGTGTCTTATTCTATGATACTAAAGGTACTATTAAAAAACCTTCTGATTTTGAGATAACTTTGAAAGATATCCTACCTATGGATAAAGGCAGTTCTGTATCTACAGAGTTCTCTTATGATAAGAGTTATGTAGAATATTTAATGAAAGATGATAAAAGAACAAATTGGAAATCTGGACTGATTCATTCTCATAATAATATGGAAGTTTTTTATTCTGGAACAGATGAGGAAGAATTAAGAACTAATTCTAAAGCACACAACTTCTATCTTTCTGTAGTAGTAAATAATAGGATGAGTATTATAGGTAGAGTTGCATTGTGTGTCTCTACAGAAAAAGTTGTAGATGTAGATTTTAGTGGTTTAGATGAACAGGGTGAGCCTTATAAAGTATCCTCTTCAAAATTGAAAGTAAAAAGTGAGAAGTTTTATTATTATGATTGTGATATAATATGTGAAGATGTCATAGAATCAGATGACTTTGACTTCATAGGGAATGTAGGGAAGATTTTGGATAAAAAGACTTTCACTCCTATAAGTAATAGTGTTTTTACTCCTTCGAGCAATAATTCTTATTATGTAGATAATTCAAGACCCTCTTTTACAAAGAGATATTATACACCTGATAAGTATGAAGATACTGAATTGTATAAATTCTTTCTACAGGATTGTCTTAATGTTTTATATGCAGAAAGTCTTGAAGATTCTTTAGATATTCTCTATGCTGAAATTAAAACTAAAAGTAAGAATATGAAGGAAGTACTTGATGACTTTATAGAAAATTTCAACTTTTCATTTGAGGATTACTTTAAAGTTAGCCCAAGTAATGGTAAGCATATAATAAGAAAACTCATGTCAATAATTGAAGATAATCTAAGTACTTATGCTTATTTAGCAGGAATATATAACTTTTTAAAAAAACTAAGTAATGAATACACAAAATACTGATAGAAATAATCTTATAATATCTAATATCTCAAAGGTTATTGGTAGAAATATGACCATGAGAGAATTTATAAATTTTACAAATGACTTTGGAGTAGATATGGATACATTAACAGATGTATTATCAAGTAGTGAATTTACTTCTCAATATGGCTCTGAAGTAACTACAAAATTTATAAGTGATCTTATTAATTATGACTATAATTCAGTAGAAACTGATGAACAGTTTACAAGATTTAAAGGTCTTCCCTGGTTCAATGTATTGCAGGATTCTCTTATAATAGGCGGAGCTGGTGGTATTGGGAGTTATTTATGCTTATTTCTTGCAAGAGCGGGTTTTGATACTGTTATATATGATTTTGATATGGTAGAAAAAGAGAATCTTGCAGGACAATTTTATAAAATATCTGATATAGGTAGATATAAAGTTGATGCTGTATATAATAATGTTAAAGAGTTTTCTCCTGGCAGTTCTATTTATACAAAGAGTAGAAAAATAACAGAAGATAATTCTGTATATGGGAGATTTTTCTTTTCTGCTTTTGATAATATGGAAGCAAGAAAAATATTTTTTAATCATTGGAAAAAGAATCTTCATCTTCATAAAAATGCCTTATTTGTTGATGGAAGATTAGAAGCTGAAATGTTTCAAATATTCTGTGTAACTCAAGATAGAGTAGAAGAATATGAGAGACATCTTTTTGATGATTCTGAAATAGAAGATGCTCCATGTACAATGAAACAAACATCTCATATAGCAGCTATGATAGCTTCTTACATGACTAGTATCTTTACAAATCATGTTACAAACATTTTCTTTGAGGAGAAAGTAAGAGATGTACCTTTTAAATATGAAGTTTTTACACCACTTAATGTAGTTTCAAGAATATGAGTAATATATTGGAATATTTACTTGGAGGTTTTCCTAATAAAGTTCATAAAGATATGATAACAGAAGATTGCATAGCTACTGCTACAAGTAATGCTTTTATTCCCATAATAAATTTACGAAAGTATTTCTTTATAGGAGAAACAATAGCATATCCAAAAACAAATATGCTTGGATTTGAACAGAAGATACACTTAAAATACATATCTGATAGTCTAACTTTTGAAGATGTTACTAACTCTGTTACTTTTAAAGAGGATAATATCTTAAAAAAAGTTATAACAGGAAAAGGAATTATGGTAAATGAAGTTGGAGATATTTTATTCCTTGCAGCTATAAAATCAGAAGTCTTTGTTAATTTCATAAAAGGAGACAAAAAAATTATAAGAAAAAGTGATTATGATATAGAGGATTTTAAGATATTTATATCCAATAAATTTCCAACTTATAAGAAAGTCTATAATAAAATAAAGAAAGATATTCTGGATGATTATATAAAGGAAGGTTTTGAATTATCTATAATGGATTCTAAACTCATTGAGAAAAGTGTCTATAGTAATAGATTTGAGAATACTATTGAATTTAATACAGTAGAAGATAGTAAATCTTTTATTGAATTTTTCAAAAGTACTATTTTATAATATGAATGTAAAAAAAAGTATTGGAGCAAAAAATAAAAGTAAAGGTTCTCATGCAGAGAGATTTTATGCAAAAGTTTTCAGAGAATTGGGATACAAGTTTTGCATAACATCAAGACAGGGAGGTAGAATCTATGATAATGCAGGTATAGATTTAATGAACATTCCTTATAATGTACAGATAAAAGCTGGGATTCAAAGAAATATGAATCCTGGCAAAGTTCTGTTTAACATAGATAATCAAATTAAAGCTTTGTTTCCAGAAGAATCTGATGTTAGAAAATATCCTATTATATTAATTCATAGACCAAATCCTTTCAGTAATAATACTGATAATGATACTGTTTATTATACTTATGAACAGCATCTTAGATTTAAAGACTTTAATAAAAAACTAAGATATATAAGTATTAAGTATAGAAAAGGAATGTATAATAGTGAATATGGTGCAATAGTAAATATCTCTTTTGAGGATTTTAAAAATTTAATTTTAATAAAGAATGCTGTACATAACAAGTAGAGAGGAGATAAATAAATATCGTGAAGTAGATGCTTTAAATCAAAGTGATTTAAAAAAGCTTCTTTTGGGGATGGATAAGTTTCTTGACAATAAGGAAGTCAAGATGACAAATCCAATGATAATAGGAAATGCTGTAGATACTATCTTAACAGGTGAAGAAGAGGATTTTGAAAATAATTTTTATTTACTGAATTATCCGAAACCTACTGATTCAATATCCTCTATTTTAGAGGAAACTTTTAATAGAGTTATTTCTTTAAATGTTCCTTCTACAGACTTAGAAGATAATTTGGATATACTTAAAGAAGTAATCATTTCTTATGAATATCAATCTAATTGGAAATTAGAAACAAGGATAAATAAAATTTTAGAGCATACAGGTTATTATAAAGACTTACAAAACAGTTTTGGAAAAATTATTCTTTCAGAAGAACAAAAGAGTATCATAGATAATATTGTAGATTCTCTAAAGAATAATATAATTACAAGCTCTTATTTTGACAGAAAATTATATGCTGAGAATACCTCTTGGGATATGTATCTACAACTACCTATTTATTGGGAATATAAAGGTGTCAATTGTAAAGGTCTTTTAGACATTGTAATTGTAAAGAAGGATAAATCTGGAAAAATAGAGAGAATCATTCCAATAGATTTAAAAGTTGTAATGGATAAAACATTATCTTTTCTGAATAATGCTAAAACAGGAAGATATGATATCCAAGCAGCTTTCTATACTCTTGGTTTATTATCCTCTAAAGATATTCCTTTTGAAGTTAACAAAGAGAATTTACTCAATTTTAGATTTGTAGTAGAATCTGTAGATACTGGAAATCCTATTGTTTATGAAACTTCAGATAGTTTTCTTTCAGTAGGTGCTAATGGCTTATCTGAATTATGGTTAAATGATAGACTTATAAGACAGGAAGTATTAGGGTATAACCAATTAATAGATCTTTATTTATATTATCAGGAACAAGGCTGGAAGCAGGAAAAGCTTATTTATGATAATTCAGGATTTTTATCATTAGGTTGGGAGAAAATTTATGTATGAAAATAAAATATAGAAAAAAATATGAAAACAGAACTTCAAAATATTTATCACCTTGCTTGATAAAAAGTTATGGGGAAGTTTTTGAAATGAAAATAAAGGAGTTATTTATATTAGCTTTTGGAATTGGTGATAAAATTATAGAAAATAACCCAAATTTTGATTTTAAAAACAAATCTCCTATTTTTGTACTCATAGATACTTTTGCTAAAAAAAGAAAGTCAGAGGATTTTTTATATTGGATAAAATATCAGAATTATTTCTTATATAGTTATCCAATTGATATTGAAGGTAGAGGTTATATGATTATTCTGGATTTTCCTAATAAAAAAGCTTATAATAAATTTTTAGAAGGTAAATACTCAGAAATGTATTCAATTGAAGAGATAAAAAAATATTTTCAAGAAGATACAAAAGAATATAAAGTACTTACTAAAGATAAAGTATTAATTCCTGACTTTATAAAAAATTTAAAAGAGTTATTTGATATAGACAATGTAAGAGAATCTGATTTAAAGAATTTTGAGCTGGATTTTCCTTACACTATAAATAAAGATGAAGAAATTTTCTAATAGAAATGGTTGTAGGTTATCCATAATACAAAACCTTCTTAAATAAAATATCAATTACTATGAATGAGTATAAGAAAATCTTTATTAATTTTTTAAGAAAGAATAAAATTGAGAAAGAGTTCAAAAAAATATTAAAAACTTCAGGTAATTTGGATTTTAATGAGTACCTTGAAGAACTTTTTCCAGATGACTTTATATCAGGTATTTTTCCATTTCTTGATACACCAGAACAGATTGAATTCTGGAGTGATATAGATGATAAATGGATGATTACAGAATCAAAAATATTGAATAAAAAACATGGAAAATTATAAGAGAGTATTTAAGAAATTTCTTCAACAGTATAAAGTTGAGGAAGAGTTTATGAAAAACTATAGGAAAGATTTTACAAAATATCTAAAAGAACATTCTAATAAAAAAGATTTTAAAGATAGAGAGTTTTTTAAAAAATCTCTTGAAGAACTTCTTGATAAAACTTCTCCAGAAGAATTTTTAGTAAGTTGTTTTTCTTGGACAAGTACAGATGATCCTAAATACTGGTTTGATTTGGATACTAAATGGAGAGAAAAATTAAAAAGGATAAAAGATGGAAAATGAAATATCAAATAAAACAATTATTTGTCAACTATTTGAAGATATAAAACAATTACTTGATGAATTAGGATGGCATTGGGTTACTTCAGTAGAAATGAGTAGCTCTTATAAGGATGTTATAATACAAGGGAATTATATACAAGAAATTAAGCAACAATTATTAGACAAAGGATTTGTTTATTCAAAAGAACTTGGTAAACGTAACACATATTGTTATTTAAGAGATGATATTATGATATTTTTAAATTCATAATTATGAAAAAAGGAGACAAAATTTACTTATTCATTAATGATAGAGTAAGTACCTGTGAAATAGTTGAATTCTACTCTTCTTTTACAGAATTAAAAATTGATAATAAAAGATTAGTAGTACCAAAGTATCATCAAGGTTTATTCTATGGCTATGGTTATGAGCGTGATAATAGATACTTATTTATTAAAAAGTTGTGGCATTATTATCCTGTAGTTCTCATTGAAAAAATTAGAATTAAATTTAAAAAATAAAATAATAAAATTATAATTATGAAAAAATACATGGTAATTTTGCCGAATGGAGAGAAAATTGAATTAATGGCGGATATTTTTGTTGAATCAGATAACAGGTTAAATATTTACTTTTATGTAGGAGACAATATGGTATGTGTTGTTCCTATTGGAAGTGCAATAATTGAAATTTTTGATTAGTAATAATAATTATAGACAACAATATGAATAGCGGTAAAATAGTAATGCACCGTAAGAGTGGAAGAATAGGACGTACATACGACATAAACGAGCCAATAAACGGGAAAATATCTGTTTATTTTGAAATAGAAGACGGTGGCGTTTTCGGAAATAAAGCGACATTATGTAACCCTAATAATCTTGAGATTATCGGCTTTATAGATTAATTACAATAACATGAAAAACAGCAAAATAAAAATTGGAGATTTCTGTGTTTTTTGGAACAATAAATGGTCATCTCTAATTTGCACAAGGATATAATAATAAAACTATTATAATCTGGAACTTTAGAACACCAATAACATTATTTTCTATCTAAACGCTGGAGTCATATCGGTACTTGTGTTTATGCCGTGCAAGTACAAATGTTGATTAACGGCTATAACTCAGACGCATGGCATAAACACAATGTTATGCATCTGTAAAAAATGCAGATATGAAAGGAAAATATCTTATTACAAGTGATGCATGGTTTTATGCACCTGATGGTAAACAATACAGGGCAGCGTGGGGAGAAGTTGAAATAATAGAAGATAGTTTTTTAGGTGTAAAAACTAATCGAAATAGTACCAATTGGTTTGCTAAAGTGGGGAGCGAGCAAAAGCATATAGTTATTGCTGGATGTCAAATACATTATGCTATTAAATGTGAAAATAGACCTAATACTGAAGCGAGCGAGGATTGGACATCAAATGATAATGGGTGCATAAAATATGAAAGACCAACGACAATTTATATTGCTGAATAGCATTTTTTATTGTGTATAACGGCTGGGTATAAACCATCGTTTTAATGTGGTTTATACCTTATTATACGCTGTTTTTTCTTTGTGTCCTTTTAAAAATAAAAACAAAACAAATATGAGTTTATTAGAGCAGAAAAAAGATTTTAGTAAAAGAGGTGCGTTTGACGAACTATACACACCAAATGAAGCGGTAGAAATGATTTTACCATACATACCAAAGGAAGTAAAAATAATTTGGGAGTGTACAGCAATTAAAGAAAGTAAAATTGTAAAAGTATTGAGAGATGCTGGATACAATGTAATAACAACACATATTGAAGATGGAAAAGATTTTTTCAAATACGAACCTGAAAATTATGATATGATTATTACAAACCCACCATATTCATTAAAGGACAAGTTTTTAAAACGTGCTTATGAATTGAAAAAACCTTTTATGTTTTTACTTCCTTTAACAACATTAGAAGGAATTGAACGTGGGAAGATGTTTGATAAAAATGGTATTCAAATGTTGATACCAAACAAACGCTTTAATTTTAAACCTGAAAAGAATAGTGGTGCTTGGTTTCAAACATCTTGGTTTTGTTTCGGGTGTGGATTAAGTTCTGATTTGAACTTTGTGTCCTTAAAATAGCGTATAACGGTCGAGTATAAGCGTAGTGCTTACACTGAACTTAATTTGAAACACAAAAATTAAAAAAATATATGAAAACTTTAATTGAAAAACTGAAGGCATTACGCTTATACTTTGTTAGCAGTAGTTGCGAACATTCGTTTTATAGGTATGGTATTAGATACGAGAAAAATTTATATAGATGCAGTCATTGTGGGAAAGAGAAAAGCAATTACTGCTAACGTGTCGCAGGTATGTTTAGTGCCTGATTAAACAGTATAAACTTTCAAAATATAGATAAAGATGAAAGAAGAGCAGAACTTACAAGAACAACAGGAACAGGCATTAAATATACCTGTTGTTAGCAACTGTACTTGTGGTAAAGAAAAACGATACTGCAAAGGTTGCTTGTGTGATGTAACTGAAACAATGTATTGCTATTGTGGTGAATTTCCACTCACAAAAGGAAGCACTTATACGGATGCTGATTTGAAGGATATGAATGTATAGTTGCTAACATAAAATTTAAAGGAAAAACAATTTGGCTATACTATGTAGCCCTAATAATCTTTAAGTTATCTGATTTAATGATTAAAACTTATATTTATGAAAAAAGGAGATAAAATTTATTTAGCAGTAAACAACATTATAATAACATGCAAAATTGTTGAGTTCTATTCGTCATTTACAGCACTTGAAGCAAATGAAAAAAGCATAGTTGCTTCGAAATTTAAAAAATGTTTATTTTACGGATATGGCTACAAAGATGGGAAAAGGTATCTATTTTTAAAAAAGTTGTGGCATTATTATCCTGCAGTTGTATGCAAAAAGATTAGATTGAAATTTTAAAAATAATCTTTGTGCAAATTAATCTGGGAGAATCAGATGGAGGTGATAGCTTAAAACTATCGTAAAATACAGAAGTCCAAAATAAGTATTAAGTTACTGATGTGGAATAGAATATCTCTAATTTGCACAAGGATTTAATAAGAAAAAATGATAATTTGGAATTTCAGAACACCAATTACTTTCATAGCCAGTTTAATGTGGAATTTTTGTGAGTATTTTGAAATATCATTAGGAAGATTTGCTCCTATAATATTTAGACTGGTTATAGAAACTAAAAAGAAAAATTATGGAAAAAGTAAGTAAAAATATTTATAAAGGATACCCAATTCTTGATATTCGAGAAATTAAAAAATTAGCTGATGAAGGTCAATCTATTGTTCAAGAAGTAAGATATATAGATCGAAAATATATAGTAAGACCAGATGCTTTTTATTTATCTTGGTCATTAAGAACGTTATTAACAAGTAAATTTTACTATGCAATTAAAAAAGAATAAAGAGGAATCAATATTTCATAGATATTCTGAAAATAATATCCATACTTCAATTTGTTATAAACTTATTACAGAAAAAAGTATAATTAATATTTGGTGGCATGGTCAATTAGAAGATTCTCGTAATTTTATATTTTTTTGAAAAATTTTAGATATGATACATATAACAAAAGATGGTAAAAAAATTCAATTAAGTGATTTGACAACAGAACATTTAGAGAATATAATCCGAAGAATTGAAAGAAAAGCTTTTGAAGGTATAACTGTAGATAGTGAATGTGACTATCCAGAAGAAATATGATTTAATAAGAAAAAATATTATGGTGAAGAAGCTTTAAAATTGTTAAACTATTATGAATATAAAAAAGAATTATATAAACGAAAAACTAAAAGATTATGAAATGCTATATTAAAAAATTATTAAAAAAATTAGGATGGTATAATTTTTTCTGTCGTAATTTTCTATCTAAACGTGAGTTTATCATTGAACCATTTGTTTATATAGATAAAAATGGAAATGTTTCAAAAGATATTACAGATACTATACGTTGGTTAGAGAAATTTTATATTGAAACACAATGTATTGAATTTGCAGAGAAGGAATTTTGGAAATATGCTGAAGAGAAATATTCGTTTCATCAATATATTTGGATATTCTAAAATAATTAGATTGTACTTGACAGAAATAATAATTAACTTTTTAAATGGATAATATAGAAAGGTTTAAGAATATAACCGATTATATGATTAAATTGTACGAAGAGAAAAATAAGAACTATGGAAATAGTTTTGATAAAACTCTTGATGATGATGGGTTGATAGTAGCTAAAATAAGGTTATCAGATAAACTAAACAGATTCTCAAATATAATTAAAAATGGTATTGGAGAAACTGATGAGTCTATAACTGATACATTAATTGATTTAGCTAATTATGCTATTATGACAATTATGTGGATAAATAAAAAATAATAAACTATGAGTTTAGATATAGTACTAAGAGATAACAAAAAATCTACTAAAGTAGGTACTGGTATATTTATAAGAGAAAACGGAAAAAACAGAGAATTAACTTTAGAGGAGGCTAAACAAAGATACCCTGATAATGATATACCACTTTATGAATTTGAAGATGATGCATTATATACTGACAATATAACACACAATTTAACACGTATGGCAAAAGAAGTTGGATTATATAATGTAATATGGAATCCTAAAGAAGTTGGTATATCTAAGGCTAGAGATTTAATAGAACCCTT
>Ga0255342_1004236_pt1 | contig 14893 bp, 22 predicted proteins | sample wastewater_treat_3_FD_192416 | JGI IMG/M metagenome (GOLD analysis project Ga0255342, IMG submission 192416) | Wastewater microbial communities from Lulu Island WWTP, Vancouver, Canada - plant14 | ecosystem: Engineered > WWTP > Wastewater > Unclassified | place: Canada: Vancouver, British...
CCCTTGTTCTGCTCTGCAATTTCCCTTGCATTTCATCAAGCAGTACCGAAAATCTATTGTCTATATCTTCCATTTGTTTATCAAGCTCTTTTTTCTTCTTTTAGAATTGTATTTGCTGTACGTGTCTTTATTATTTTAATTAATTTCTACATTTCCTTCATTATCTTTCCCAATTCCCAATGCTTCATTTGTAGTTGCTATTGACACTGAAACTTTACCATTTACAATTTCTGTACACTTAACTAATACAACTAAATTTCCATGCTTTGTTATAACTTCTAATTTTTCACCATTCTGTCCATCATCAGATATTCTACTATAAACAGTTATAAATGGATTCTTCCCAACTATTACATCAGGATTTGAAGTAGATTTTTTTACTTCCACATTTGTTGCCTCAACCTTTTCTTCTTCTACTTTTTTAGCCATTATTATCTTCTCCCTTTATTTAAGTGTTTATTATTCCTAAATATAATATACCACACTATCACAAATTTGTCAAGTATTATTTTTTAAATATTTTAAATATCCATTTGGATAGTATTCATTATACTTCAAAACTTCAAACTCAAAAGAATAAATATTAAGCTTCATAACACTTAAAACTTCTTCTGCTGACATGCTATTATCTACCATATAATTAAACATTTCTTCATTACTCATATCATTAAAACATTTTATAATATTTAATTTATCTGAAAATATTAAATCCTGCCTTTTAATCTTATCACACCAAATATCTATTTTTAATAACCTTGCAACTTCTACATAATAAGACAAATCTTCATTAGAAATATCATTTATATCTTCTAATATATAAGCAGATGTAATGTCTTTATCTCTTCCATATAATCTATTTTGAGGTAAGGCTATTACTAAATTAGATTTATCAAAACTTTTAACATTTAATTTTTGAACTATTTTATCTAATATTTTACGTTCGTTTGAACAAACTATTAATACTTTTTTATTATTTTTATAATCTTCTACTATCTTATCAATTAGATAGTTGGTTGCACCTGTTTGTCTATTACCATATAATATTTTTAACATTACTTCCTCCTTTTTGTGCTTTTAAAATGAAAATTTTATTTATTATTCATAAAATACTTCTCCTGTTTCAATATTTATACATTTTGTTTTTAATTTTTCTCCTAATATATATTTTCCATTATCACCTTTTGGATAAGGTAGTATGTCATATTTTAGTTTTTCTAATAGATATTTTTTAGATTTTCCTGTGAAATAAATATACCTATGTTTGGAACTTCTAAATTTTCTAATATGGCTATAATCCTCTGTGTAGTGTCTTGAGTGTTTTCCATTAGGAACATATTTATCAGTCCTTTCTTTTGTTTTTCCCGTATATATAAAATTTGTAGCTTGATAAATATAACCTATATGATTCATAGCTTCATCAGCATATGACACTATTATCAAATCTTTACTTTTTAACATTCTTAAAACTTTACTAACAAATATAGATAGATAATTTTTAGGCAAATTATCATTTACAATTAGTCTATTTAACTCATAAACTTTATTTTTGTGTTCTGTTCCACATACACCTTCGCATAAAGAGTTACTAGCAGGTTTCCCTATTGTTAATACACCCTCTAATTTATCATTTAAAAATAAACCATAAGAAAAGCTAATAGAGGGTTTTCTTTGGGCGTAATGCTTTTTTAATATAAAATCATAAGTATCTTTAGATTCAATAGCTTTAATTTCTGTTTTTAACTCACTCATTGTCAAATCCCTCCACTTTATACACTTCCATTCCATCAACCCACTCATCATACAAGCCTTCTTGAAAGTTAATTAAATATCTAAACATATCACATCTATCAACACACTCTAATAACTTTTCCATCATCACACTATCTTCAACATTGTACTCAATGTAAGTTCCATTATAACAGCTGACATTCCAACTTATCTCAATTCCATTCCAAATTCCTTCATATTGTGCATTCATGTCTCCGCAAGTCTCACAGTAATCACAATATATTTCTTCTAAGTCAAATAAATACACACTCATCTTTTCCATTAACTCTTTCACATCAACATTTTTACTCATCACCCTATTAATTCTATCTATTTCTTCATTACTAAATGTGGTTAATAATTGACCATATTCATATATAGTGCCTTTATACTTGATACAAAATAAACTTTCTGTGAAGTATCCATCATTCTCAATTTGTATAGGCTCTGATACTGACTTTTCTTTTTCTACTATTTCCCACTTAGATATTAAATCATTTACATTCATTATTTATTCCTCCTATTTTTTTTCAATAAAAAATTAAATTTATTGATATTATCACATATTTTTGATTAAATTGCAAGTTATATTATATGTCCATATACCATTTCATATCATCTAACATATCACTTTTAAAAAATCCTTCATTCTCCAATATTAAATATTCATAAAAATCCAAATAGGGTTTCATCTCTATTATAGCTGAATGTATTAATTTTTTAATATCTTTTTCTTTAGTTATATTAAATTTCTCCACATAGGTAATATCATAATGTTTAAAAAATTTAGATATTGTAAGTTTATCATATTGTTCATCATATTCTACCCAAAACATTAACCCATCTTCTATCATTCTTAAACTTTTCCCATACAGAGTCCCATTTTTCTCGAATCCATTTTCCATAAACCATTTTTTCATTTTACATCTCTCCTTTATATATATCTTTTTTTAGTTAATCCACTTTTCCACATAGCATAATTTATACCATTTATAAGTTTTAAACATAAGGCTTTTTGCTTTATACTTAGTATATCTTGCTCTTGAACAGAAGATAAAAATTCTTTATCCCAATTAGATAGCTTGTCTTTGACTATATCAGAGTATTTCAATAACTCTTTTATGTTAGTTAAAGGACTATCTTTAAAATAACTCAGCCTTCCCTCTTCTTGATTTACTAATTTTTTAAGTAAATCTAAATTCTGTTGCTCCCATATATATTTATTTAACTCTGAAACATCTTTATCTTTCATATCATCAGGAATTAAATTGCTTATGTATGGGTTTTTTTAATTAATTTTTGATAAAAACATCTTATATCACTCCTTTTTTATAATAATCCTCAGTTAAAGGATATATTTCTATCTTAGACATTAACTCTAAGTATTGCTCATATGTCATATACTGTTTAATAAGAGCCTCATAAGTATTGTTATCAATCTTCTCCCTTATAGAAGCCACTCTGCTACTCCATATATTATCATTCTCTACCTTTTCCATTTTAATAGGTTTTTCGATAACAGTTTTTTCTTTTTTTACTTTAGTTTTTGGTGCTTTATCTTCTGATGTGTTTAGGAAATCAAAAATAACAGTATCTTCATTTATGGTAAACTCTATTTTATTTGCATTTTTACCTCTCCCAAGCAATTTTAAATTTATTGACATCCCATATTTTTTTAAATCATCTTCTATTACCTTTAATACTTTACTTCTAAAAGCCTTTGGAGTATCGTACTCTTCTTCTTTTAATCCTATCAATTTTTTAAATTCACTAAGTTCATATATTTTTTTATAACTTCCTCCTCGTGTAAATAACTTTAGAAATCTAAATACAATTTCAGCAAAGTTATAAGAAAAATCTCTACAGTTTGTCATATTTTTATTTTCAAAATTTATATCCACAGGAGTATAAAAAACTTTGTTTTCTTCGTCAATAGGTATTTTTATGAAACCATCATTTTCAGGTATGATGCAAGTGCCATTTAAGAAACTATATGTAAGTCTATTGTTTAATATATATATAATTTCTCCTAATGTTTCATCATATGTTATATTTTGAAATATATTAAATACTCCGAATTTATGTGGGTCTAATGTTTCTATATTTATTTTAGCCAATGCTTCTATTGCTGTTTTTACTTGTTTTATTTGTCTTATATCTTTATTATAACTACTACTTTTAAATAGTGTTTCAAATTTAAGCCTATGTTTAAAATTTAACATCTCTGTTTCAGATAATACTTTTTGCTTAGGATTAAATATTTCTCCTTTAGACAACCTTGAATTATAATATATCAAGTCCTGTGCCCTCTTTAACATTATATTTATAGACTCTATTTGAAACCTAGAAAAATCCACCCTGTTCATTACTATAAGCTGATTGGGCTTGTAAAATATATTGCTATCCTCTTTGTTGTAAATTTCAATTTCCATTCTTAACATCTCCTCTTCAAATTTTTTATACCATTTTTCAAATTTTTTATACCATTTTTCAAATTTTTTATACCATTCTTCAAATTTTTTATACCATTCTTCAAATTTTTTATACCATTTTTCAAATTTTTTATACCATTTTTCAAATTTTTTATACCATTTATTAACCAACCCTAATGTTTTCAATGCTTACATAAATCTGTAAACTATATATAAACTATATATAAACTATATATAAACTATTTCCAAACTATCCAGAAAAATATTCGCCCCGAAAATAAATTTTCGTGTCGAAGGGTGGGTTTTTAATGTTTTTTTTATTTTACCTCCTTTTTCACTTTCTCAATCACTATTCTACCTTTCACTACATCCAACAACACCTCATCTCCTAATTCTAATTTTAAACTTTTAATTACCTTAGAAAGTATTAATACACATTTACTATTACCAACTCTTATTATCTTTTCTTGTAGTTTCATAACTCATCTCCTGTTATAATTTTGTAATTACTTTAACCTACACTAGGTTATCACATTACTTTCATATTGTCAACTATTATTTTTAAATATTCTTATTGACAAGGAAATCAAAGTATGGTATAATAGTTATGGAGGTGAGAATAGATGAGTAAGGAACAGTTTTATAAAAATAAAAAAATTATAACTTATCATAACCAAAGAACAAACCATATATAGCTCAAAGAATAGGAATTGTTTTAGACTATAACAATTTTAAATTGGATATTAATAATGATACATGTATTGTACAAAAAGATATAATGGAAATATTAAATAATGGGAAGGTTTGCATATCGGCAAAGTATTAATTTCATTGACTTTGTAAAAATAGACATTATTTTATTAAATGGGAGTGATAAATTTGCATAAAATTCAAATTAAAAACTTTGGTCCAATAAAAGATTTTAAAGCAGATATAAAAGATTGTTTTGTTTTTATAGGTCCACAAGGAAGTGGAAAAAGTACAATAAGTAAAGCTATTTACTTTTTTAAATCATTAAAAAATGATATGTTAAAATATTTTATAGAGTCTATTGAAAAAGAAGAAAAGATTACAGGGATTGAACCATATGAAAAAATAATTATAAATAAATTTATAGAATATTGGGGTGCTTACGACAGTTATAAAGGAGTAACATTAAAATATGAATATAAAAATAATTGCTTTATAACAATAAAAGCGGATAAAGATAGTGATAAATATATTACCCCTCTTATAAATGTAGAGTTTTTAAAAAAATATGAGAAAATTACGAATATAGTAAATAACTATATAATTAAAGAAAAGAATAGTGATGCATTAGTTGTAGAATCTCAAAAAGGTGTTTTTATTGAAAATATTAAAAGTAAAATAGAGATGCTTTTTGATGACGATAGTGAATTACTGTTTATTCCTGCTGGGAGAAGTCTTGCAGCAACTATATCGGAGCAATTATCTGAATTAAAAAGTAAAAATATAGATATATTTATAAAAGAATTTATAGATAAGATAACAGAATATAAAAAAACATTTACAGTTTCAATAGATGAAATTGTAATAAAAAAAGAGAAAACAACAGGAACTATTGTAAATAAAGAACTTATTAATTTAGCAAAAAATATAATGACAAATATAATAAAAGGTGAATTTAGAGTAGAAAATAATGAAGAAAAAATAATAATTCAAAATGGAAAAGACAAGAAGAAAATAAAACTTAATTACTCTTCTTCGGGGCAACAAGAGTCAATTTGGATTTTAAATATTTTGACACTGTTATTAATAGAAAATAGAAGAACATTTATTGTAATAGAAGAACCTGAGGCACATCTTCATCCTGAGGCACAAAAACAGATAGTGGAAATGATATTTTTGATTGCAAATATAAATAATAATCAAGTTATAATAACTACTCATAGTCCTTATATATTAGCTTCAATAAATAACTTAATGTATGCTCATAAAGTCGGAGAAAAAGATAAGAGAGTAGAAGAGATAATTGATAGAAACTTGTGGTTAAATCACATGAAAATGGAAACATATTTTATAGAATCAGGAAAAGCAGAAGACATAATTGATAGAGAATATCAGATGATAAGAAATGAAAAGATTGATTCAGTTTCTTCTATCATAAATGAAGAATACGACTTCCTATATAATTTAGAGGAGGAATAATGAGTTTAGAGTGGCTTAAAATTGATATTTGGAGATTGGAGGTAGTAGATGAATAAATTTCAAACTGTTCTAAATAGAACATTTAAACATGAAAAATATGGAAAATATGTAGTTTTAAGAAAAAGTAAAAATAAAACTATACATGGTAGTGATTTATATGTAATTAAATTTTTAAATAGTGGAAATGAAAAAGAGTATATAAAAACTAAAATAATAAATAAAAGTGTATCTGATACTCCTACTAAAACAAACCCAAAAGAAAATTTAATTGGAGAAAAAATAAAAACTATTATAGATGTTATTATTTTAGAATATGATAAAAAACATTAAAAGGAGAGTAAAATGATAACTAATTATTCGAGATTGCTTGGACTTATGCAATATGGATTATTTGTAACTCAAATGGATGGACATTTGTACATTGATGTCAACTATGAATGTGTTACAAGTGAAGCAGAGGAGTTACAAGATAAGATTAAAGACAAAGGAATAACATTTATCAGTAAAGTATATGAAGGGTACGATGAAGCTTTAGACAGAGTTGATAATTTACTTGAAGCTTTTGGAATGAAGAAGTTGGGAATAGTTGGAAATTATTTGATGGAAAATAAAAAACAGGAGGAATAAAGATGAGTATGTTAATTGATGAAGCGATAAGTATTTATGGTTCAAATGAAGTAGAGATAGATGGAGAGTGGTATATTGCAAAACCTATAACATATAATAGTATAATTAATAATATAAAAAATGCTTGGAGTTGTTTAATAGGTAAAAGTTTTGCAGTACATTTCAAGGAAGATGAAATATGAACAGATTATAGATATAGATTCAGTTAATATGATAATTTACACTCCTAACAAAATCAATGGTTTAAAGTGTGCTTATTGTAAGTATATATACTATTTATAGATATAGATTCAGTTAATATGATAATTTACACTCCTAACAAAATCAATGGTTTAAAGTGTGCTTATTGTAAGTATATATACTATACAAAATCAATGGTTTAAAGTGTGCTTATTGTAAGTATATATACTATATTACAATAAAAAAAGGAGAGTTTAACTCTCCTATTCTTCATCCCATCTCAATTTTCAATTTTTCTAATATTTTTCTTAACCTCTTTTTAACAGCTACCTTACTTATACCTAACTCCTTACCTAAATCATCGTAAGTGTAATTACATTTATAAATTTTATATATTAAATCATATTCATCTGAATTTAATATATCTTTAGCTTCATCAAATATAGTATAACTATGAGCATATTTAGGCTCATGTGTATCTGTTGTTATTATTTGTTTTTCTATATTTTCTTTTTCTTTTATCTCTTCCTCAGTTAAGTTTTCCATGTGGAAAAGTTTAATTAGTCTATCTTTTTGTCTTACAGTTAGACCGTCAAATGTAAGAGTTCTACGATTATAAACTCTTATAAATGATATTAGTTTGTTTAATAAATTATCAACATCTTTGTTTTTGTTTAATATTGATAATAGTTTTATAAAACATTCTTGCTCTAAATCCTCATTTTTTCTCTTTGTGTATCTGTAAATCATTTTAGATATAAATGGTTTTATATGTATTATTAAACCTTCTATATCATTATTTTCTATTAGTTCTTTTAGTTTTTCTTTCTTTGACATCGTATTACCTCCGTTTTATTTTTATATAATTAATTATAACATATATTACAAAAAAAAGCAAGTGTTGGTTTACATAATTAATAATTTGTGATATACTAATAGTGAGTACGAAAATTAATGTACTTAATAATTTTTTTAGGGGTGATTTTTATGAATGAATTTTTTAAGATGGTAGGATTTTCAGATGTGGATGCTTTATTGAGTTCTTTTATTAAGGAAGATTTTTCTTATCATAACGATTTAAAACCTGCAAGACTTTTACGGGGAAAAGATGAAAATGAAAATATCTTAGCTTATAATTGCATTGGACTTTCAAAAGATGATATTAAAATATCAGTGAAAAGTTCAAACGGTACAGACTACCTGTATATCAAAGGTTATAACAAAAATGAATACGGACTTGAGTTTAGTATTAAAAATACTTTTGTTATTAGAAAAATAATTGACAAAGATAATATCGAAGCAAAAGTTGAAAATGGAGTATTATATGTTACTTTAAAAGTAAAAGATGAGTATAAGAATAAAGAAAAGTATGTTAATATAAAATAAAATACATTATATAATTAGTATTTTTGCATATTTTTGACATAACTCCAATACCTCCTATGGAAATGTCTTTCCCCATCACGTAGTTCCTCCTTTTGCTATGTGATGGGTTATTTTTTAGTATAAAATGTGAATTATATAACAAGTAGGTGAAAATGATGGCTAGACCAACGGTATGTAAACTTTCAAATGAAAAATTAAAAGATTATATACTTAATAAATTAATAGATGAGAATGGAAATAGAATGTCTATAAGAGATTTAGTTGTAGACGAAGATTTTATAAAAACTACAGGATTTAAACCTTCTAAAAATATGACAATGGGAACAATATCTTATCATTTAAAAAGAATAGGATTAACTGAAAGAGTTTTATATGAATACCATATTAAAACAGGAAGAATACCATCTCATATAACTTTTGAGGACTTTGAGCAACATAAAGCTAAAAAAACAAAACAACTTCATAGATTGTTACATCAAACAGAGGATGTTTCAGAAAGGGAACTAATGAAGTGGGATAAAGTGGCTAAGAAGTTTGGATTAGTTGTAACAGCAAGAAGTTTAGGTGTTCGAGGATTTAAAGAATTTTGTTACGCTTGTGGAATTACTGATGAGGATATTGAGGTGGCATCTAAATGATTGATAAAAAAATAGGGAAATTATCAAATGCTGACCTTCAACAAAGTTTGGCTAATGCCGTAAAAAATATATCAATGAAAAACGAAGAAATAATTAAATTAAATTCAGAAATAATAGAATTAACTGAAAATTATGAAAAGAAAATAAAGGAATTAGAAAATGAAATTAAGAAGATTAAAAGTTCTAAGGAAATGTTCTCTGACATAAAAGATAAAGAAAGTAAGCAGAAACTAATACTAATGTTAAGAGCAAAGCAGTATTCTAAAAATGCTATTATGAATTATATAGACAATAATGCAATAGATGGAATTGATAAAGAATTAGTGAATTATACAATAGATAATATGAAAAATCTTCCATCTTCTTTGCAAGAATATTATGCTAAAGAAGAAACTTCTTTTTATGAAACATTAAAAATAAATAGTGAAGGGTTAAAAAATAGAATTGATTCTATTTATACTAAAAATTTAGATGTATTAGAAGAATTAAGGGATAGAGTTATGAGTCAAAACGGTGATACAATGGAAGTTTTGGGAATTATAACTAAGATAAATGATGTTGCAAAAGGAATAAATGGAATGTTAGGAAACATAGTAGAAGAAAAGAAAGAGGTTCCTACTATAAATTTAGAAATACAACAAATGAAAAACGAAATTGACAGAAAAACTGAAGATTTTGTAAATTTTAGTTTGGATAATATATCAATTATAACAGATGAAGATGGTATAAATTGATATTTATTATATAATTATGAAAAATATTTAGAGATAAAAAGAATTAAAGGAATATAAGAATGAAAAAAGAAAAATATATTTATATTGAACCTTATAAAATGTTGTTTATTTTAGAAGAAGGTGGATATTATCCTTTATATTATGATTGTAAAAAAACAGAAAATGGATATAAAGGTAAAATAATAAAATCAGATACTATATTAGGTAATTGGTTATTATATGTTAAACACTCTTTTAAAATACCAAGTAAAAATTCAAGTAAAGTTATGCAAGGTAATTTGTATTTGTATCAGTGGTATTTGTCTATACAAGTAATAATAAGTGTTATGGAATTTAAAGGTGATATGTGGAATATAATGGCATGTAGACAAGTTGGTAGAATTTGCCCCTCTATATAGTGATATATAGTTGAACTCAGAATATCGGGGAAGTAACTTAGAGCTTTAATTACCAAGCATTATAGAAATAAAAATGTGGCTTAATTAATTATTAAGGTATGGTAACAAGATTAAAGATTGTTTAATCCCGAGAGATAGTCCTAAGTCATAAATTGATATGGAAAGCTCGTAGAGACTTACAATGAGTATCTAAATTAGATAATGATAAAGTCCAATCCGTTAAAATATATCGAAAGATACGGTATAAATGAAAACTTGGATAATGTCTCATATAATTGCCTTTTTAACTTGTTTTGGTAACATTTTTTATGATGCTCCAAAATGGACATCAATAATTGGGAGCTATTCAGAATTAAGTGTGCGAAAATTGTACACTCAAGTTAGATTAAATATTTATAAGTGTATAGAATTTTTTAATTTATTATATCCTTCAAGAAAATTAATATATGGAAAAGAAGGAAAAGAGATTAATCTATCTGATACAGAATCAAAAATGGAAATAGGTATGGAATTAGAAACAGGAAAGCAAATTATATATTCAGATATATATGCCTTTTCGACTGATACAAAAAAAGATGGGTAAACCAAAAACTTGCCCCTTTACATAGTGATATGTATAGCAAACACAGAATATGCTGGGATAACCTTAGAGACTTTGATAGTAATTTATATTGGAAACTTTATAAATATCTAAAAATTCAAAGTATTGGTCAATCAGCAGAGATAGTCCTAAGTCATAAATTGATATGGAAAGCTCTCACAGACTACCAATGTGTATCTCTATTCAGAGATAATGGTATAGTCGATTCCCTTTAAAATATACTGAAAAGTAGGGTATTGTTAAGTTAGTTCGATGGTTACTTGGATTGATGAATCCAGCTTTACATTATATGAAAATTATTTTTTATCCATGCACTCATTTTTATCTGCTTATAGTGGTACACTTTTAACTACTTCTATAAATACAATAGATAGTTTAAGTTTAACTTATCTTTTACAGCATGATGAAAAAACAAGATTGTTTAAATATGATTATAAAGAACATATAAAAATGATAAAGTATACAGACGAAGAAAAAAGTATTAAATATAAAAATGAAGCAGAAAATTATAAAAGAATGATGGGAGAAAATAGTACAGCTTTTAAAGTAAACTATTCTCTTGACACTGATGGAATGTTAGAAGGTAAATTTATAAACTTAGATATATTAAGAAATAATAATTTAATGAAAAGTGATTTAGAAGAAATAATGGATTACAAAAAAGATAAGTTTATAAGCATTGGAATAGATTTAGGGTTAGGCGGTTCAGGCGATAGAACTATTGCAGTTGTAATAGAAACTACCCCTTTAGATAACGGGTTATTTTACCATGAAGTTAAAAATATAGTTCCATATACATATGAAAAAGATGAACATTTAGACCAAGCAAAATTATATACTAAAACTAAAAACTTAGCAATAAATTGTAAGGCAGACTTCATATCTATGGATGGAACTGGTATGCAAAAACAAATAGTAGAAGGATTAAGCTCTTATTTAAAAGCTGAAGGTATAAAATCTCAGGTAGTTCCTTGCGACTTTTCTAATACTAAAAAAATAGAAATGTATAAGTATTTAGAGGGTTGTATGTATTCTCAAAGAATGGTTTTCCCAAAAGAAGAGTTAGCAAGATATGATTTAGGGTGGGGATTAATGCTAAAAGAAATGTTAGCATTATTAAAGTTTAAAAAAACAGGTAAAAACTATTATACTTATGAAAACCCAAAAGGTGAAAATAACCATGATGATACAATGTCGGCTTTAATTATAGGGGTAACATCTGTCCCAAATATACTTATGTCACAAATGGAAAGAAAAGAAATAAGATTAGGTCAACACTCCTTCATTCCTAAACTTCAAAAAGCTAATTGGTATGAACAAAAAAAAGAAAATGATACTTATTTCCCTACATCATGGTGGGAAATAAAATAAGGCAGGTGATAAGAAATTTCAATACTTACATACTCTACATATTTGTCTAATATAAATGCAGACAGAATAAAATCTTTGCAAGTTATAGAGGATTTAAGATATGGAAAAGGATTTAAACATCAAGAAGAAAGATATGTGGAAAAAGAGAAGATTAAGTTTTTGTCCGATTCAGAAAGAATGAAGCTTTACGAATCTAACAATTATATGGACAGAGTTATTTCTGAAATAGTGAATTTGTCACCAAGACTAAAATCTTTAAAATATACAACTAAATCAGATAAAAAAATAAAACTAATAAAAGAATCTTTAGAAGCTATTCATTGGGAAGATTTAGATACAGATATAACCGATACACAAATCTTTAAAGCTGACTGTTTTTTAGAAATATATTTTGTTAGTGGAGATGCGATTCCTAGACTTAGAAAGTTAGACTCTAAAAAAATGATAGATATTGCAAGAGATAATTATGGAAGAGTAAAAGCATATATATATAAAGATAGAATAGTAGATGAATCTGTTGATTATTATGGAATAACTGCTAAGGTAGATAGAGATTCTGAAAGAGAAGTTACATGGATATTTGAAAGAGGAAAAACAACTATATTAGACCCATATAACAAATTAAAAAATACAAACGGAGAAGTTATATTAGATGATAATGGTGAAGAAGTAATAAGTCCATTAGTTATTCCTCATAAAGATATATTTTATGATGAATTTTATATTATACATATTCCAAGTATAAAACAAACTGATAATGCTTTTTCTGACATAATAGCTTCAAAATATATTGACCCATCATTAAGATTGGATGCCATAGTTAGTGACTATAGATATATAAACAGAATGAACGCTATGGGATTAAATGTAATAATAGATGGAGCATTAGGAGTTGGAAGTTCAAGAAGTCCTGGTGGATTTATAAACTTAAAAAGCTCTAGTGAAAATAATCAAGCTAAATTTATAAGAGTAGAAATTCAAAATAAACTTGATACTTTATTGGAAGAAAAACTTGATACTGAAATAGATTTATATAGAAAAGCATTTTTAATAAGACCTGATATGGAAAAGGCTATTGGTTCGTCAGATTCAAGCAGGAATACTCAACAGCTTAGATTACCATTAGAGAAATTTTTAAGTAAATTAATATATCATAAAAATGCAGGAATGAAAAAGTATTTTGAAATGGTTCAAAAATCTGTTGGATATAAAACTTATGATAATTTTGAATTTGAAATACCTAATCCAATTATAGAAAATTCAGTATTTGACCAACTGTTACAAGATATGCAAGAGTTGAATATGGGAAGAAAAACTATAAGAGATTTATGGAGAAGAGATGGATTGTCTGAGAAAGAGATAGCAAAAAAAGAAAAAGAAATAAACGAAGAAATTATTAATGGTACAAACGATATTACCATTAGTAAACAAGTTCAATCAGTTGTTAATAATGGTAATAATGTAATAAACAGCGATAAATTAGATAACAATTTTAAAAGCGGAGGAAGAAATAAAAATGGAAAAAATGTTACCAAAACTTAATCTTCAGCTATTTAGTGAAGAAGAAAACAAAGAGGAGAGTAAAGAACAAAATACAGAAGATAAAAAAGATGATAGCTCAATGTTAGAAGCATTGAAAAAACAAATAGAACTTCAAAAAGAGCAAATGGAAATTATAATAAAAAAATCAAAAGAAGAAAAAGAGGCTCTTGAAAAAACATTAGATGAGGAAAGAAGAAAAACTATGACTGCTGAACAAGTTAAGCAATTAGAAGAAGAAAAACTTAAAAAGCAAACTATTGATATGCAAAATGAACTTTTAGAAAAACAACAAGCAGTAGAAAAAGAGCTTGAAAAAATGAGAGAGGAAAATAAAAAGAAAGAGTTTGAAAATAAGAAACTAATAGAAATAAGTAAATATCCTTTCTTAAAACAAAAAATAGAAGTTTGTAAAGATATAGGACAATTAGAATTTTTACTAACAATTACAGACATCAAAACAGAAGAAGCAAGATGGAAGGCAGAAAATAACGCTAATGGCTCTGTTCTTAATATGGTAAAAGGAAAATCATCTGAAAATGTTGAGCCAGAAACTCCATTAGATATAGTTAAAAAAAGAATTAAAGAAGCCGAAAAGGAAGCACTTGAAAAAATAAAAGCAGGTGCTTATTAAAAATAAACTTTGTGAGAATTCTCACATATAAAAAAACGGGAGTGATTAAAGAAAATGAAAAATCTAATAACAAAATTTAGAGGATTAACTCTAGGTATACCTTGTGCTCCAGCGGGGTATATATCTGAAACTTATACAAGTGGATTAGAAGTTGGTACTCCATTTGCTTATGGACTAGGTGGAAAACTAATAAAAGCCGACCAAGCAAATAAAATACCAGCAGTTGGAGTAATAGTAAAAGCTGACCCAGTTCCAGCAGGTTCAGAGTACGAAGATAATGCAGTTGCTAAGGCTCTTCCTCATTCTCTTGGAGGTTCAATACATGATGAAGAAAAACTTGCAATATTTACAATTCAATCAGGACTTCAATTTAGAACTGTAGATGAAGTAGTTGCAACAACAGGAGCAGGAACAACA
>Ga0255342_1004242_pt1 | contig 14871 bp, 15 predicted proteins | sample wastewater_treat_3_FD_192416 | JGI IMG/M metagenome (GOLD analysis project Ga0255342, IMG submission 192416) | Wastewater microbial communities from Lulu Island WWTP, Vancouver, Canada - plant14 | ecosystem: Engineered > WWTP > Wastewater > Unclassified | place: Canada: Vancouver, British...
TTACTGTGTGATACCATGGATCATGTGGTGGCAATACATCCCTATCGTATGCTTGACCAGTTCTAAAATTATATATTGTTAATTTTGTGCTCGATCTAACATATGCGATATATGTAAATGTTGGATCAATGGCATTATCATATACTAATCTTCCATAAACAGGCCAATTCTCATCATCATGGGCTTTATAATATATATAGGAATATGAATATTCCGGTTGAGTGCCATATGCTAGCATATCACCCGTGTCATTTATACGAACGTGAGTCAGTACTTGGCTTCCTTGAACGGGGATTTGTATTGTTGACCATGTAACCCCATAATCGTCACTATATTTTATACGCTTTGAATGACAGGATATTGTCATATATTTTCCAGATTGACTTACATTTACAAATGAAACATATTTGAATCCAACAATATCACCAATATCAACAAACATCCAGGTTTTTCCATAATCATTACTCATATAATAATTTGGGAAGGCTGCAAACTCTTGATTATAATTGCACACTAATATATATTTTCCATTACTACTTGCAGATATATCATGTGGTTTATACCCATTTATTCCGTTAAGAACAACCTTCTTCCATAAAGAATTTATAAACATTGGTGGATACTCTAATGTCCAACCATCAGGTGAAATAACAGTTCTATCATGCTTTATAAATGACATACCGGCGGTTACTGTATATGTAAATGGATCTTCAATTTTATCTCCTAAATTACTATGTCTATATCCACAACGAGGGCATATTTTATTTTGTGTAATGTTCAAATTACATTTAACTATTTCGCCCCATATTCTATTGTGTTTTACTGATCCTATATCTATTAGTCTCAACAATTCTGGCGGATATGATAAATTATAATCGTCTATTGGTACATCTAAATAAGCCGCAATAGAATATAATTGTTTTACATTACAATCGTCAATATCAATATGATACATTGGAAAATTAGCTATTCTATCATATACCTTTCTTCCTAATTGTTGTCCTGGTATTGTTAATCCCACCGCATTTCCAAAAAAGTTTTCCCACAAATTATATTTTATGTTCATATGTGGTGCCATAGCAAAAGAACGCATATCTTTTGAAATGTCCCGACTTTCATTAAACCGTCTTAATTCAAACGGTAACTCAAAAGGGCGAATATTGAATATATTACTTGCACCCGTAATATTATATTGTTGGGTACTATTATTTGATCTGCTATATTTTTGATACCATTTATTTCCTGTCCAATCATTTTGTACTTGTATTGGCTGATTTAATGCAATACTGAATTCATCTATTTTTTGTGATGAAGTATTCAATAAATTTAAATCAATAACATAACATTTTCCATCTGTTGAATCTAAAACCCATAAATCATTATATATACTACAACCAATGCCGCCTATTTCATGCCCCTCCCATGGAATATCATCAAATATACTACTAAGACTAAACATTGATGAACCATCTCGTATCAAACATCTTACGTCGTCGCTATCACACGTGAACCATGGATTACCATCATTATCAATAGCTACATATTTAATATTGTTTAAATCTTCAACTGTATATATTGGATATGGCAAAGGCCGTCGAGTTACTCTATTATATTGTATTTGATTGTTATAAAATAACCAAAATTTGTTCTCTGTGATGTCTGCTAATATATTAACACGAGGCGAGCCAGCATTGCCCTTTAGTTGATATCCGTCTTCGGTATACGTGTCGGCAAATAACGTAGTTAGTACTACAATATGGTTATATATTGTGCAATCAATAGCTACCCCGGTATGAGGTACTGCAGGTCCGAAATCAATAATGTTTCCTAAAAAAATTCCATCTTTATCAAATTTATAAACATATGGTTTTGTTCCATCTTGTATTAATACAAAAAGATTATGATTTCCATTAACAGCAATGTCTGTTAAGGATATATTATTGCAATAATGTATGTCACTTAACTGATAATTAATAAGATTGATGATCGGCGTATTGGACAATATATGACAATCATGCTCGCTTAAAAGATTACCAGATATTGAAATGTTTACCGTTGTGGTATTGTTCGGTAATTCTATTGTTTTATTGAAACTGTCTATGGTTTGCCAAGAGTATACATTGTCATTTATATTAATGTCTAAAGTCGAAAGTTTATCCATTAATATTTGCGTCGCAGAAGCGTAAAAATTAAAACATATACACTCCGCAGAAAGAGGATCAGGGCTAATATTAGTTGCAATGTTATATAAAAATGTTTTCGAAGATACGTCTACTGATAACCCAGTTGTTAATGGGGTATGTGTTATTGTATTACCGTTTACATGTTTTAAATTAATTGTTTGTATAACATTTCCTAATATATCAACTTTATAAATTATGTTTGATGACTTATTTCCTATCCAGGTATAATTATCACACACAGCAAAACAATGCATTCCACTTGTACTTATTTGATACTTAGAAGAATTATATGTTACGCCGGTATTGTCTAATAAATCAAAATTATAACAAATATTCGGTTGTTTAAAAAATTCAATTGAATCATCAATTGATGGAACCATATTTAATTTAAATATATCTCCTGTAGCAGAATTAGATATATACATAAAATTATTAGCTACGGGTAAATTGTTGTTTGCAGACAAATCAATATTAATATTACCTGTAATATGCGCATTTACGGTATCATTGAGACTTATACCAGTAATCGCAACTGTACCATTAATCCATCCATAATTTCCTTTTTTATCAAATGCATTTATTTTAATATGATCATTACATATTCCATAAGGAATCTGATTTGGTATTATTTTTACAGTTGTTGATAATAATGATGTTTCACAGTTATGTTTATTAGAATTACAATAGCTAAAAATAATTGGCCCGGGTATACCATCAATTATATCATGCAATGTTGCATACCACTTAAATGGAAATGTTGCCCATTTTGTTGAAAAATTATTTATACCATCTGTAGTATATTTAATCATTTTAGGATACCATTCATTTATCCATAAAGGTATAGTATCTATAACTTTTGATTCAAGTTCTCCCTTGTTAACATTACAGCATTTTAATGGTTCACAAATATTGCTTATTTCTGCCGTTAAATATACGGGTGATGGTACCGTCGGCATATCATCTACATAATAAAATATTGCTGAACCCGTTAAGCCACCAGGGCCTTGAACCATGTTATTAATCGGAATACTGGATACAATATTAAAATTATTATCCAAAAATCTCCATCTTGGAATTAAATGTAAATTATCTTCATCTGCCACTTTAAAATGTGAATATGAATTAGAACAATATGAACATAACAATACTTCATACTTTTCTAAACATGCATCTGTAGATGTAGTTGTAAACATTACTGTAAATGGTCCAGCTGTTAAACTTGGCCAAATAACATGTTTATAATCATAATTAAAAGATATATTCATTAGTATTCAATTGCTTGATATTTCTTAGTAGACGATTCTACCTTAATTTTTTCACCCGACAATAATTTTTCATCAATAAGTAATGGGAACATAAAATTACTTAATGTTCTATTGTTAAAAATCACTTCCATATCTGCTTCTGGATAAACAACATTCCATTGTAAAAATGATATACCTTCAAAAGAACTCTCAGTTGATTCTGATACAGTATATATTTTTTTAACTCCTGGAACATTTAAAATATCAGAAGTCATTTGTATTAAATCAATTGTCTGGCCCAATTTTGTATTATCTCTACGAAAATAATCTTGAAATATAAGAGCAACGTCTTGGACTATACTTAAATCGTCTCGTTTAGACATTGGATCTTTAATTATTTTGAGATACGAATTATCTGCAGATTCTATTGTCGGATCCGATACAGGAGCACAAATTGAATAACCCAAATATACAGGATCTAAAATAATTGTTTCAGATGTAAGTGTTTTTATTGAATCTGTAGTACTAATAATTAATTGTTTATTAGCTGGGCTCAAATAGGAAATACCAACACTATCAGACACTGCTTTGGGTACAATAAAAGCGTATACATTATTAAAATTACATGCATCTGCAAAGTTTAATTGATTATATAACACCCTAGATATATTATCGGGGTTTGTTAATCCCAAATCATAAAAATATTTCAAATATTGGGATAAATATGCCCAATTATTAAATATTTTAACATCATGTACAAGTCTAGAAAAATTTGTAGTTATATATGTATAATAATCACCCTCAGTCACCAATCTATATTGTGATCTAAATACACCTGGTGCGTTTTGGCGTATTGTTTCGACATTTTCTTCTGTAGATGAATATGTTGAAATTCCCCCGTTATTAAAAGAAAGTTCTGCTAACAAATTATCTGTTACATATTCTAAACCTATACTTTGATTTAAATCAGACATTATATTCAAGAATTGTGTAGATTTAAAAGTATTCATTACTTTATTTCTAAGAGCATATACACCAACTTCTCCATCTTTTAGCTTAGTTTCTAAATAATATATTGCAACTTGATCTCCCTGGTTTAATTTCAATCCATTGATATTATTTCCAAACTTGATTTCATATTGTTTATCTTCATTATATCTAATTTCATAAACTTTACGATATCCATTCTCTAAATACAACGACATCGTTCGATCCCATTTTTCCCATTTTTGAGTATTTGCGGGTTTAATATATACATCGATATTATAATGATCAATAATAATGTTTTTTCCCGGTGTCAAATAAATTAATTCATTTAAATCTCCAACTGCAGTATAAAGAGGATATTCGCGCCAAACACCCTGATATAATAATTTATTTTTTCCTACATCTTCTAATATTTCAACTTTATTTTCTTGATTTTTAATAAAAGAAATATCTTCAATAAACGAAAAAGGAATATTATTGGCTATTATATATGAATAACGCGGAATAACATATGATCCAACTGGAATTGCTGCACCAGCTTGAACGTCAAATGATAATATAGATGTAAAATTGCCAAGAGGTTTATAATCCAACATTTTTACAATACGATTAATGTTTTCATATAATTGAGCTTCAGTGAACATGGTTTCTGTGCTATTCTTGTTTAAATAAAACATTAATACATGAAAAGTGTATGCAATTATATCTATAATGGTTGATATGAAGCTACCATCGTAGTTTTGATCCGTAAAAATACCAGATTTATTCAATGCATTTTTTATATGTTGTTTTAACGTAAATGCGTCAAACGATAAATATCCATCTCTTGGAATTGGAAACTCTGCCATAACTATTTTTCTCCATATTTGTTTATAAATTCATTATAATTTTTATTCAAAATTGTTATATAATTATAACCATTATTTAATACACTTTCTTCCTTTTTTCTTAATTGTTCTTCCCCTTGAAGTTTTTGTGTATAAGTTGATTTTATTTCTACTATTAATTTTTTTGTTTTAATATAAAAATCCGGATAATAAATATGTTTTTGATTATTCATATAATAACTAAAAAAGGGAATATTATCAAAATCAAATTCGTTTTCATTGATTTGATTAAGTGCGAAATTTAAAAAATCTCGCTCATATGACCCCTGGATTTTTATAATCTTTCCAGATGGTAAAATGTAATTTGTTAATTTTAATGCCCCCGTATTGCTTTTTCTTTTAAATTCCGGGATCTGCATTGTATGTTTGGTGCCATATTTATCTAATAATGTTTGATACATTTTATTTATTTTTTTCTTTATTATGCGTGGGTCAAAATTTGAACATTCAAGGGAACAATATCTAAAATATCCTATATTAATATTTTTAAATCTAGTTAGTTTACCACATTTAATACATTTCCCTACATTATTAAACATATCATAATAATCTTTTGAAGTAAGGTGATGTTTTTGTCTGATATGATTAGATAATCCTGTCCAAGTTTTGAATTTAAGTTTACATATATTACATTGTATACTGGACCCCGCAGCTTCTATCTGTCTATATTTTTTTCGTTGCATATACATGTTTTTGCGTGGAATATTGACAACATTGTAATATGTTTGTGTATAGTTATTTAATGATATTTTATGTTTTTTTCTACAATGGAGAGATAATCCTTTTAGATTAGCACATTTTTTATTACATATTAAACATGTATAATTTATTTTAACATCCTCCATAATCTATATAAACTCTCTTTCTTGAACCTCTGTAAATCCTTCTTTAGCCATAACCCCTGTTAATTTAGTAGTTTTCTTTAATGTTGGTACATACATTACGATAGTTATTGTATATTGGTGCTCATCTGGATCTGCAATCACATTTACTTTAGCAACTTTAACGCGTGGCTCCCATCGTTCTATTGCATGTAATATATGATTTCCCAATGTTCTGCCGGTTACTTCAGTTACACTTTCAAATAATGTTCCATATATATTAGTACCATATTCAGGTATTAATATTCGTTGGCCTGGTCTAGTGTTAAACAAATTAATTAAACTGTTTTTTATAGCATCTTCATCAAAACTTACTCTTAAATCTCTATTGATTTGTACACGGGCTAAGTCATTACTACTAAATTTACTATATTCAAAATCTAAATGTATATCCGTGTAAGTGAAATCGCTATTTGTTGTAGATAAAGGGCTTTCTTTTTTAAATTTATCAAGTCTAATTGAGCTCATAGTTGTAAATATTTATGGGAATAGACGAATTTTGTAATGATAAATTAACATTATGTCAATAAAAAGAGTAAATAATATAAAGGTGATATATGATAAATTTTTCGGGAAAATATAATGTTTTAATGGAAACCGCCATACAAAGATTTCAACAAGGTGGATTTTTAGTTGGTGATTTAGTTAAAATTAAGAAAAACGCGCTTTCTAATGACGAATTAAAAGAAGCATCTGCACAAATGAAGGAACGTATTAAGCAATTACAAGAAACAGACGTTAATCTTCGTTTAAGTGCAATAAAAACTAAAAGAGCTAATACTTCTCTTGGATATGTCGGTGGTCCAGATGCCCCTACGGGTTATTATGTAGACGTTGTTCAAGAAATAAATCCGGCAAATTGGGTAAACCCAACAACCCTTCCTATGGAGGTAATTGAACGAGTAGAACATGAATCATGGCAACCTGTCCCTATTCCTGATAGTCTTAAAAGAAAAAGTCCTGAAGTAACGGAATTTGATAACAAAGGTGTTGCAAAAGGTGATTTAGGTGCAGATGAATACAGTAGAATGTCAGATAATTTAAATCTACCTAAAAAGAATACAAAATTATCCAATGTTGAAAAATGGAATGATAACAAGCCGGGAGGCGGCAATACAAAAAATTTATTAAAATTAAAGAAAGAGAGTAGAAATATGAAAAATAAAGATATTAAAATGCTAGCTGAAGCATATGGACAAGTAAAGGTAAATGAAGATAACTTTTTAAAGAAAATTGGAAGTTTTGCAACAAAGGCACTTCCTTATGCAGCAACTGGTGGAATTGGGGGAGCCTTAATTAGACAAGGATTAAACTATGCAAATAAATATTTTGATAAAAAACAAAATAAACAATCAGCTAATAATCAAAACCCTCAAGATATAATAGGGGGTATTCAACAACAACTGCAGGCATTAGGAATACCGCCAGAACAAACACAAGGAATCATACAACAAATATCAACAATTCATCAGCAAGTTGCCAGTGCACAACAACAACAACAAGCAAGTGCTCAAGGAAATCCAAACGCACAACAGCAACAACAAGCAAGTGCTCAGGGGGATCCAAACACACAATAGCAACAACAAGCATAAACATTAAATATGTATAAAGGGAATTGCCATGAATTATAATGATACCAAAAATTTATTATCCATATATAACTATATCAAAGAAGCCCAGAAGCCAAATAATGTAAAAAATGCTCCAACAAAAACTAAGGAAGAATGGGGTAACTATATTCGAGACATAAAACAGGCGTCAAAGGATTTACCACAAGATTCGGAACAATGGGCAAAATATATTATGGGCCGCGTGCAGCCGGAAAAACAACCTGAACCAACGCCACAGCCACCGCCACAATTAACACCAGCTGAACTGACCAATCAAAGAATAGCCGATGCGATGAAAAGACGGGCACAGGCATCTCAACGGGCAAGAAAATTGGCAGCTAACCAAATGAAACTTGATCATGAATATAGAATGGCAAGATTAGGATTACACATGAATCCTAGTACAAATACATATGTAAGATTTCCACCCAATCAAAGTGGGAGCGGGGGTAGTCCACAGGTTGATGCTAATACTGGACAAGGTGATGCTAGCTATGATGTAAATATTAATACAATTCCAATGAGTGGAGTTAACCTACCAACTAGTGCTGATACTGGACAAGGTGATGCTAACTCTGCGCCAAACTATAATGATCAACCTACAACTTTTGGCGGATACATGCGTCAAGCCGCTGGAGATGCAGCTATTAATGCAGTTCGAATGGGTGGAGATGCTGCAGGGGCGGGTGTGGCTGATATTATACAAGGCACTTTAGGTGGTTTAGCTCAAAGAGGTCATGCAGCTGCAGCAGGAAAGGCTAGATTTGAACGACAACAACCATATAGACCCCCTAGAGGTGTGTATACTACACGGGATTTCCCACGCCCTATAAGATCCATAGGCCAAACACCCCAACAAGGTAACACATATGCTGTCGGTAGTAGTCGGGGTGGCATGATAGGGCCCCCATCTACAAGATCTTATATCAATGCGCGCGATAGATATCGCCCCGGATATCAATAATCAAAAAATTTCTGATAATTGAACAATACAACTAAATGCATTAATTTCTGCATCTAGTACTTGATTATGCCTATACATTCCTTCGCAAAGATGTAAAATTGCTAATCTTTTCTTGTCATATTTAAGATTCGAATCGTATACTTTATCAAATAATGATCTTAATAACAAATGATAATCATTATTGAATTTTGTCTCATTTTCAATAATATGTGTTCGAATATCAAATGGTGATTTTTTGTTTTGTAACATATTAAAAATGATAGATGCATAATCCCCAGCGTCATCTATTTCATTAATTGTTAAAACGTTATCAATTACATTTTTTTGTATACGATTAATGCATTTTCTAATATCAGGATAAGTTTCTTTAATTAACTTTACTAGTTTTTTCTTTTGTGATTGTGGAACATTAATATTTTCTGTCTTTAATATTTTTACACATCTTGCTAATACATCATCAAATGGTGGTGTCATATCTAATTCTTGACAACGACTATGTAATGCCGGAATAACTTTAGAAGGATAATTACACGTTAAAATAAACCGCGTTGTTCCTAAATATTCTTCCATAATATTCCGAAGGGCCGCCTGTCCTTGTGCCGAAATTCCATCCGCTTCGTCAAATATCACAATCTTCAATTTGCCATCAATAGATCTAGTTTGAGCAAATGTCATAACTTTACTTCTAATATCATTAATACCATTTTCTTCACTGGCATTAATATATAAATATTGGCAATCTAGTATATCCGATGCAATTATTTTGCTTATAGTGGTCTTCCCAATACCAGGATGTCCGTGAAGCATTAAATTTGGAACTTCTTGTCTCTTTTTTATATCTTCAAGAAATAATTTATTTTCTTTACTAAGAACAACATCTTCTAAGATTTTAGGTGCATATTTTAACACCCAAATATTATTAAAAACATTATTTTCCATTAACAATATTCTTTCCTATTTTTGACTACATTAAACATACTATAAACACATGCAATAACCGCGCTATTCTTGCGTTTAACTTATTTCCCGCTAGAACCTAAGCTCTTGTCTCCACGATGTGTTGACTCTATATTTTCTGTCCAATATATTTCACTATTAATCAATGGATAAATGACTAATTGTGCAATGCGATCCCCTAATTTAAAAGTATAATCAACATCCGAATTATTATAGATTAAAATTGCCATATCACCCCTGAACCCATTATCCACGATGCCAAAATGTGGAAAAATTTTATGCTTAAACCCAAGACCACTTCGAGCCTCTATTCTAAACCAATATCCTGGAGTAATATATCCTACTTTAATACCTGTTTCTACTTTAACTGCTTGTCTAGCTGGAATAGTTTTCTCTTCACAACAAAATATATCATATCCAGAATCATGTGTACCCATTACCTCATATGGAATATACCATTCATCTACACCCAGTCTTATATTTTCATGATTTCGAGCAGGTAATTTTGCATTTGGATGGGTTTTAACAAATTTTAATACACAATTACTCATTATTGTACATCCTCTTGTAAAAGTGTTCTACCTGTAAATTGGTTATTTGTAATTTCCCTGATTGTATTATTTTCTGGAATAGACACTGCTTGGTTTCTAGACAACCAAGAAACTAATTCTCCGGCTTTTTCAATATTAATTTGATATGTACCATATCCTTCAACTGTTACTTTAATATGTTTCATTATTCAATTTCTCCTTCTTTATCTTTTGAAATTTTATTGAACGATTTTAATACTTCTTCTCTATCTTTAATAAAGAGTGACATACTTTCTCCATCATACATGTGTTTTTCTATTAACATTTTAATTGCATAATTAATACATTCACTTTCATCATTAACAATTTGGCTTCGTCCTATTTCCAAAAGTAAATCACTTTCCTCAGGTTCTAATTTTATAGTATATTCAGTATAATTCACTGTTCTAATTGGGTCTAATTTCATTACATATAAATCTCCTTGATATTTATAATAACATATTTGAATAAAATATCACCAATGGTGAACAACCAGTGGCTAAAGCGCACTGGCTTCCGGTTTAAAGCATCCGTGGTCTGATTCACATTGAGACCCATTCAACACCGTAAAATATTGAATGTTTTTAGCTGCGTTGATGTCGGCATTGAAGATCAAATTACACTTACCACAGCAATACTTTGATTGACTCTGCCTGTTATCTTTCGATATATCACCGCACCTATGACACCTTTGAGATGTATAAGCTGGATCAACACCAACGACTTTCAGTCCAGCATTCCGAGCTTTATAAGTAATCTTGTTTATTAGATCTTTAAAAGCCCAATTATACCTTCTGAATTTCTTGTTTGCTAAATGACCACCCTTTAATGCTTCTAAACCTAAAACGTTTACGTTTTGAAGCAGACAGTAGTCAACTAACTCCCTAGAAAGTTTATGATTTAAATCGTTCGTCCAATTAGATTGTTTTAAATTAATAGCTTCTTTAAGCTTTTGATTCCTAGCTCTTTTCTTACCGAATTCAAGCTTTTTATGCTTAATGAACGCACCAGAGCCAAATTGTTTACCATCCGAGCAGACAATAGGCTTAGCTATACCTAAATCGATACCTAGAGTATTATTAGTAGAAAAGCTTTGCTCTTTAGTCTTAAATACTAATCTTAAATATAACTCATTCTTATAAGTAATGATAGAGCTATCACTAATCGATTCAAAATCAGTTAGAGCCTTAAGATGATATTTGCATAGCTTTAATGGATAATAGGTACGAAGAAATTTAAACCAAGCATCAAAGCTCTTGCTCTGTTTATTATATTCAAAATGGAACATATCATTCCTAAGTGGGATAAAAGCTTTAATGTTCTTTGGGAACGTAACTAGCTTCTTTTTCTTTTTGCACCAGCTAATATAACTCTTAACTGTTCGATCTAAATTAATTAGATAAGCTTGAAGTATACCTGAATTGATTTGTGAATAAAGCGCTCTATATTTAGCATAAACTTCTTTAGATTTAGCTGACTGGAAGCTTTTAGTTTCTAATTGGTTTAGCTTATCTTGAAGATACGTTGGTGTTAACTCCTGAAGAACAGAAAGAGTAGATTGGAGCCTATCTAGCTTTAATTGGTTCGGATATTTTAATTTAATCTTAACTGATTTCATTTAGATTTTTGTTCTTCAATATACCTTTTAACTACATCAAGACTCACAGAGCCAACAGTGGATATAAATTTTGAACGAGTCCAGAGAGTGGGTAATCTAGATCTTAATTGCTTAAATTCTGAGCGGAGTATATTCGATGTATATCCTTTTATTTTACAAATAGTTTTATATATACCAGTTTTAGGATTTACATCTATTAACAAATGAATATGATCCGGCATTATTTCCATCTCCAATATATTGTAACCATATTCAATTTGCTTTTCTAATATTAACTCCCTTAAGCGAGCTTCAATACTTCCAGACAATATTTTACGTCTATATTTTGGACAGAATATAACATGATATTGGCAACTATAAACCATATCGTGTTCCGATTTATATATCTTACTCTTATTATTTTCTATGTTCATATCTATTAATTTTATTATATATTGTATTTGTATCTATAATTATTTATGCTAATCAGCTGAATTTTCTTGACTTTTCAACAAAACAATTTATATTAATAGGTGTGCGAAATTCATCCATAGGCTAAAGCGCTATGGCTTTCTTTCGCAGGATATTGTAAATAATTTTATATGACAACAGAACTTGATGATCTTTTAAAAGAATTAAAGCAAGAAGGTAATAAAATTACAACATCACCGAATACCCTTCCCCCATTACCAGATGTAACTGACGATAATGTCAATAAATATATATTAGATAATGCAGCAAAGTTAGTGCAATTAGGATTACTTTCTGTTGAATCTTTACAATCTATTGTATCTCAAAGTACGGATCCAGAAGAAGTTGAATCTTTTGCCAGTTTGATTAGATCTGTTAATGATTCTTTAAATACAATTAATAAAATTAATATACAAAACAAAAAGGCAAAAGTATCTAAAGAATTAAAAGAAATGGATCTGCAAAAACAATTACCACCGATACATCAAACAAATGTATTAATTGCAACAAGAGATGAAATAATAAGAGCTATGCTTAATAAATCTACTAAACATAGCTCTAATGATAACAATGTTATCGATGTTGAATCTATGGATTAACGACGACCATCATATTCATCAGCACTCCAATACTGTCTTAATGTGACTCCAGGAATTACTTCTTGATCTAAAGGATCTATTGTTGTAGTCGTAGTTGTTGGTTCAGCCGTTGTTGTAGTCGTAGTTGTTGGCTCAGCCGTTGTTGTAGTCGTAGTTGTGCCTTCTTCTCCAGATAATGCAATAATTCTAGTATCTACATTATCTAACGATTGTGGTGTTTTATTTTTATTTTTCTTAAAAATTGCCATATGATACTCCTTTTTAATTATTTATGGTATTTACATATTTTTTGTATAAATTTAATTTAAAAATTCTTTATCAAATGTATTAATACCAGTAGTAACCATAGAATAATTAACTAATTTTATTTCTAATTGTTTTGCGGAATTTTTAGCGAGTTCAAATTTTTCAAATAGATGTTTTGTACCTAATCTTAATGGATCGGGGGTGCCCTGTCCATAAAATGAATCTTGTTTCATTTCTTTAAAAAATTCAGCCGCCCATATATTCATATTTTTAACTGTGGGATCATTAAATTTATTTTGAATATTTGGTTTTCCAGATTCTTCCCATTTTTTTACTTTTTCAGGATTATAATCGTGATCAAACCCCAGGACCCCAATTTTTTTAGGCCGCCTTTCTATCATTATCCAATATAATCCTAAGAAAAATATAGTATATCCTGCATAATGTTGTGGTGATGAACATTTCCAATTCAATATTTCAGCTGCTTTTTGCGCTGTTTGAGAATAATCTTTATATGATATTTCTTGTTTATAATTTTTTTCTTTTGGAAAATTATATTTTGGAAAATCACCTGAATGAATCCATATATCAAAAAATGACTTATCAAAAAGTCTCCAAGCGTTATTTGCACATACAATAGTAAAATTTGAAAGATCTTTATCTTTTATGTTTAATGCTGAATTTCCACTTCCGATATATAAATAATTTTCTTCTTTATTCATTTATCTCCAATTATTTAATCCTTCTTTAGCTTTATTTAATATCAAATCAATTCTACCAGCAGGCAATTCATTTTTAAAATGATTATACGCATCTTTTATCATTTGATGATTATAATCTTTATATAATTCATACCAACCAACAAAATAATTCCATACACGATCCTCTAAACACAATGGATATTTTACTCCTTCTGGGCGATCAAATCTATGTACCCATTTTAATTGTGGTATACAAATATTTTTTCCTCCATTTTGTCTGAATTTTTCTGCAATATACCATTCTTCTGCACCAAATCCAATAAAATTATTATTTATTCCTGGCCAATTTGCTCGCTCAAATGATAAAAATCCCATTCCTTGCATGGGAATTTCAAATGGTTCCCCTTTATTATATGCTTCCTTGTTTGTTGCCCAAATTCCATACATGTGCCCACGAAAAACTTGATCAAAATGTGTTGAAATTGTTTTTAAATCATTATACAACAATGGTCCTTGTATTAAATCTTTACAATTCGGATGATTATTATAATAATCCAATAATATATCTATAGCATTTTCAACCAATAAAACGTGACAATCCATAATTATTACATATTTTCCTGTTGATTGTTCTACAACTTTATATTTATTAAAACTACTAGCTTTTTCAGTATATGGTATATATTTTCCATTAACAGTTTTCATCAATTTAGAAATAACAGGTGAATGTTTGCCATTTGGGTTATTATCAATAACTATAAATTCAATTTGGTCAGTATTACATATTTTATGATACATTCTTAATGATTGAAGTGTAAAATATACACCATCATAATCATCATATACCGCCATGCCAATTGTAAGTAATTTATCACTCATTTGTAATAATTACAATATCTTACGAAAGAAAGCCATAGCGCTTTAGCCTATGGATGAATTTCGTAAACCTTTCATACCTATTAATATAAATTATTT
>Ga0255342_1004246_pt1 | contig 14865 bp, 15 predicted proteins | sample wastewater_treat_3_FD_192416 | JGI IMG/M metagenome (GOLD analysis project Ga0255342, IMG submission 192416) | Wastewater microbial communities from Lulu Island WWTP, Vancouver, Canada - plant14 | ecosystem: Engineered > WWTP > Wastewater > Unclassified | place: Canada: Vancouver, British...
GGATATGGCATATGGTGTTTCTATGGTCAGAGCCGGCATGGGAAGTTTTTCTTTATAATAATTGTTCCAGGAAATCATGGTCATGGCAGCCGTGCCCCCGAAAGATAAGCCTATCACGGACACTTTTTCATGTCCGTAATCATGAAGCATGGCGCGATAGGTTTCAAAGATCATACGGAATGTTTCATTGACAGGATGTTGGGTGGTAGGGGGATAGAATGGATAATAAATCTCAGCGTCTATCCGCTTTAAGAGTTTCCTGGCAAGAACAAGCTGGGACTGGTAATAATTATAAACCCCTCCTCCACCGCCAATGTAAAGAATCGCTCTCTTGGGAAGTTGTCCCTTCTTTTTCATCCGCAAGCAATGGTATGATCCGATCTTCGTATCGATTTTCAGGTCTTTATAGACGATGCCCCTCCTGTTTCTTGGCAACTTAAATACTTGGCGCTCATTATGCTTTCGGGCATGGGCTTGGATCTCATCCGCCTTCACAGCCAGTGGATATAAATAATGAGCCAGCCACAAAGCCCCCATAATGATTTTATTGCTAAGTTTCATGGGCGGCATCACTTTCTTCCATAAAGGATTGCCGAGTGACGCAGGCTGTACATGGTAGCTTCTTTTTTTGTCATAAACTTCCCGTCTGTCGTATCAATCATCTGAACCTTTTCATATCCCATGCCTTTCAATTTGTTGACAAAAGATGGCATATCGCCGTATTTTCCTTTTGAAAAAATATCGTGAAGAGCAAAGCTCCCGCCTTTTTTAAGCACCCGAAGCGTTTCCAGCAAAACTTGCTGCCTATCTACTCCAGTAATATTGTGGTAAACGTAGTTACTTACAACAGCGTCAAAGCTTTCATCCGGAAAGTCCAGTTGAACAGCGTCTCCTTCTCTGAATTCAACACGATGAACACCTTCCGCTTTCGCATTTTTCTCGCACAGGCTTTTATTATAGGAAGCGTATTCTTTGCCCCAGCGATCAACACCGATGACCAAAGCGGAAGGGTTTCTTTTGGCTACAGCAATGGTTAAAGCGCCGCTGCCGCAACCAACATCTAACGCCAATCCATTTTCGGGCACTTTGACATAGCCGGCAATTCCTTCAACAATGTCTTTGGACAGCTTGCGCTTACCATCGTAGGAAAAAGCGCGGTACATTCTTGCCATCCAAAGAAAAGCTGCTGTTAGCAAAATTCCTGCAACGAGCAAAACAGAACTTAAAATCGCTTTTGTTGTCCCATCATGAAGCGTCCATTGAAGAATCATTGCTGCCAAACAGCAAAGAGCAGCAAAGAAACCCAACAGATAAAGTATGTATTTTGGCACCCAGTTTCTATAATCCGGCTTCATTTGATTCCTTTCTTGTTTCAGCAAAACCTTTATATAAATAGTTAGTATCCTTCCTTATACGCTGATGTTCTCCTTTTTCTGCAGGAATCGTCTTCACTCCGAAACAGAAATAGGCCATGTGGAACAACCAGACAAGGCTCAGAACAAGACAGCCAACCATGATGCCCTTCGTGCCCATTATGACAAAGCCAACGCCCATCAATAATGTAACTGTAATCATGATTCGAATCTTGGTTTTCCATGTCATGCCATGACCTGCAACATAGTCTTCCAGATTATTTTTGTAGAGTTTAGTACCTTTGAACCAGCGTTCCAGTTTTTCAGAGCTTCTGGCAAATGAGAATGCCGCCAGCATTGAAAACGGAAAGGAAGGAAGCATAGGAACAACTGCTCCCACTGCGCCTAAACCTACACCAATGCAGCCAAGAATGATGTACAAGATTCTTTTAATGTTCATGAGTGTCCCTCCAGTCGTTTCTTTTCTTTCTTCGATACGATGACATGTCGGATGGCCATAACAGGATGGTGAAATATCATCCTGGGCCCTGAAAAGCGCATGACTGCTCGAATTTTTTCGCGCATGTCGGATTTGTAGCAATGAACCTTGCAATGAGAGCAAAAGGTCTTGGTTTCCATAAAGGGACACGTATCACTGCGCTGACGGGCGTACGCATCTAATGCGGCGCAATCAGGGCAAAGCGCCTTGCTGCCATGTTTTTTCCTGCAGTAGAGAGCAATCATCAGGGATACTGTTTTCTTTTCCCGCTCCCGCTTGGTTTGTATGTCCATCAGCTGACTCGCCCATGTTCTACCGAGTAGGTCTTATCTGCGATGCCCATGGTAGATTTCCGATGGGACACCAGAACGACTGTCTTGCCAGAGCGTTCCTCATGAAGAGATTTTAGAATGACCGCCTCGTTTAGGCTGTCCAGATTGGAGGTTGGCTCATCCAGCAGCATAAACGGCGCATCATGAAGAAATGCCCTTGCCAGTCCCAGGCGCTGGCGCTCACCGCCGGAAAGGGTATCACCAAGCTCGCCGACTGGTGTATCGTAGCCGCTGGGCAGGCTCATAATAAAGTCGTGGACGGAGGCCTTTTTACAAGCGGTGATGATTTCGTCTTCAGTAGCGTCCAGCTTGGCAATGCGCAAATTGTTGCGAATGCTGTCATGGAACAGGTGAGTTTCCTGTGTCACAAAGCTTTCCATGTCACGTAGGTTGGTGGTGTTGATTTCATTCACAGACCGCTTAGAAATCTTGACTGAGCCTTGCTGAACCGCCCAGAAACGCATAAATAGTTTAAGTAGCGTAGATTTCCCGGAACCGCTGCGTCCCGTAATGCCGATGATTTGATTCTTGGGTATCTCCACAGAAAAATCATCCAGAATTGTTTCTTTTTCATAGGCAAAGGTAACGTTTTCGGCGGCGGCCCCAAGGAAAGTAACTTCTTTTCTTCCCGTCACTTCCGTCACCAGCGGCGTTTCATCCAGGATGTCCAGCACACGGTTACCAGCGGCAAAAGTGTTTTGCAAGGTGGAACCAAGAGCGGATAGGGCCACACAGGGGCCGAAAGAACTCATCAGCGCCAGCGTACAAATCAGCACGCCGGAGAAGTCGCACAAATAGGCTGATACAAACAGCATGGACAGATCAAATACCAGAATAACGGTGTTTGTAATCGCTGTATTGCGGCCTGCGATGCACTTCATGCGTTCTTCAGCTTTGGAAAGTTCCTCCGTCTTTTTGTTCATCTGCGACATGCGCTGTTCACCCTGACGATATTGCAGCGTTTCAGAAAGGCCGCGCAGTGAATCAAGAACAAAACTGGCGAGCTCGCCGGATTTGGTACGGAATTTCATGCCATCCTCACCGCTGAGTTTAGAAGTCAACAGAGGGATGATGACCCCCACAGTGATATAAGCTGCCAACGCCAGTACGCCAAGGGCGATATGGTAACTTCCGATAAATATCACCATAACAGCGCAGAACAAAGTCGCGATGCAGATAGGCGAAATCGTATGGGCGTAGAACACCTCCAACAATTCAATATCCGAGGTGATAATGTTTATTAGATTACCCTTATCTTTACCCTCCAGTTTAGCGGGACACAGGCGGCGCAGGGCGCCAAAAACCTTGTCACGAATCAATGCCAATAATTTAAAAGCGATAAAGTGGTTGCATGCCTGCTCGGCATAGCGAAGGAAGCCGCGTACCGCAGCGAATATTAGAACTGCACTGAAAACCACGCTGAGATTCATGTGCCATTCCGGATAGAGTATATGCAGTACAGCATAGCCACCGAACACCGTAATAAAGGCAGCGCATAAATGACCAATTAGTCCCATGATAATGGCAAGAATCATATAGCCGGTAAGCGGTTTTACCAGCCCTACCAAACGGGCCATCACTTGAAATCCACTGCGTTTCAATGTGCAACACCTCTTTTCGTGAAGCGTTCCAGTTCTTGCTGGGCATTCCAAAGTTGGGCGTAAGTTGTGTTCCTTTCTAAGAGTTCGTTGTGCGTACCGCTCTCTGCGATGATGCCTTTTTCCAGAACATAAATGTTGTCCGCACCAACTACATTGGCAAGCCGATGAGAAATCAAAATGACGGTTTTGGAACGGGCAAGTATATGGATTTGCGCCATAATATCAGTCTCGCTCTCTACATCTATGTTAGAGGTAGCTTCATCAAAGATGTAGACTGGACTATCATGAAGCAATGCTCTTGCAAGGGCAAGGCGCTGGCACTGGCCGCCGGAAAGATTAGATGCCTTTTCATTGAGCGCGGTATCCAGCCCGCCTTCACGACGGAGGAAATCCGCCAGATTGACTTGTTCCAGCGTTGCCCACAGAACATCGTCCGTGGCGTTGGGGTTTGCCATCAGCAAATTATCCCGAACAGTCCCCTTGAACAAATAACTCTGATGGCTGACATAGGTAAAATTCTCCATTAAACTTGATTCGCTGATTTTAGCAAGGGACAACCCGCCCACAGTCAATTGGCCGCTATAGCCTTTGTTTCGCCCTATCAAAAGAGCTGCAATGGTAGACTTTCCGCAGCCGCTTTCACCAACAATGGCAGTAAAACTCCCTTTCGGAAATATCATATCTACACCATGAAGAATCTCCCGCTCTGGCTCGTAGGAAAAACGGAGGTCTTTTACTTGAATGGTGCAATCCTTCGGTATGATGCCATCCTGTTGCTCTTCCTCGGGTAAATCCAGCAGTATGAAAATCTTGTCAGAAGCAGCCACGCCGTTCATAGCGATGTGGAAGAAGCTGCCCAGTAAGCGCATGGGAAGAAAAAAGTCGGCAGCCAAAAGGATAATCATCAAACAGCCTGCCAGATTTACATAACCAGCGCGAAACTGGCTGGTTGCCAGAATGACACCCAGTGCAGCACCGCCATAGGCGATAAGATCCATAATGGTGATAGAGTTAAGCTGCATGGTCAGCACCTTCATGGTAATCTTGCGGAAGCGTTCGCTTTGTTCGTTCATTTCCTGGTGTTTGAACCCATCGGACTGATAAATTTTAGTTGTAGTCAACCCCTGCAGATTTTCAAGGAAGGTATCTCCCAATGCAGTATATTGCCCCCAATACTTGCTGAGCAGTTTCTTTGCCCAACGCTGAACTGCAACGATAGTCACAGGAATGATTGGAACACAAATCAACAACACAATCGCGGAGGGGAAATTTACAAAACTAAGAACACCGAAAAGCGTCAGCGGAGCTAACATTGCATAGAAAAACTGTGGCAAATAAGCACCGAAATACGACTCCAGTTGATCCACACCTTCCACTGCCACCTGTACGACCTCAGAGGTTTGTACCTTTTCTTTGTAGGAAGTACCCAAGCAGAGCAGTTTACGATTTATCAACTCACGAAGGGTCTTTTTGACCGCCTTGGAGCTAAGGTAGCTCAGGCGGCTGGCTAATGTAGCGCAGAAAAAACGAATGACCACAGCGACAAACGCAACTACTGCTGTCATGCCGAACTGCCGTCTATCGGCAGTTCCCTCATAAATCATTTGCAACAGATGGGAAACAGCACCCATCATTACAATATTCGCTGCCAGGGATACCCATTGACATGCTATATTTCCAGCGATGTATTTTTTGCTTTCATTGACCATACCAATCAGTCGTTTGTTAATCATCATCTTTTGCCTCGTCTTTTTCGGCTGGTACAGGCAGAACAGCTGTTAGAAGCACCTAACACGCTAAGGTTAGATTATTCTAACTTTCTGCGATTTGTCAAGAGTCTTTCTTGTTATTTCACCCACAGCCACTTATCTCACTTATTCATCATTCACGGAGACCAGAGTGTATCAAGCCGAACTTTAAAACTTAAAAACCAGCCTTTTATTATGCTTTTTGGCATTGCTACATAGCTCACCCACTTTTTAAGCTAGTAGATATAGCTAGTAGATATATATAGCAATTTAAAATTTGAAAAATTCCACGCAGAAGTAGTAGTAAAGAACAAAAAAGCCGCCCCAATCGGGACAGCCTTTTTGTTGAATTGCTTATTCTGCGGTGTATTTCACCGTGAGATCGGGATAGCCATACGATACCACCGTAATTTCGTAGGTCTTACCCTTTTCAAAGATCGGGGTTTCTGTCCGATCCTTTTTGTTGTACAGCGTAGCGTCCGGGTTCAATTCTCCATTTTCCGTCAGCAGATTGAAGCGCTCATTCACCGTTCCGTGATGGCTGACCGGTTCCTGCTCAATGGGCTTTTCAGCACCTTCAGCCAGAACGAGCACATGCTGGAGATTTTTCAGGTAATTGGCCAGATCTCCATTTTCCAGAACAATCTGTCGGCCTTCTATCCGGATGTTCCCTGCCTGAAGGCCGCTATCCACCACAAAGCGGGGGGCCTGCGCCTCGTCTTCTTCGCCATGCCCGCTTTCAAAATTGGGCGCGCGGAAAGTACGGGAGGCATCAACCACATTGACAAAGTACTTGCCGGGGGCAAGGTCATTTTCAAAATGCAGCGAGAGCAGGCCATCCTTTATTTCCACCTGATAGGATTGGGCATCCAGTACGTCCATGTTTTTAACGCCATGGCGCACATCGACAACTTTCACCTGGAAGCCCTCGGGCAATTTGCTTTCCAGCACCACATCGCGGCCGCTGATTTCTTTGACCGGCATCACGCTGCCTTTTCCGGGCAGGAAAGTCAGCCCCTTTTTGCCATCCAGCGCGTTCAATACCGCCTCCTTCGCGGCAACACCAACCATGGTCGCGCCGGTAACCGCGTCGGCTTCCCCTGTGTTTACCGCCATTTCAGCGACTTCATCCCTTGTCTTGCCTACAAATTTTTCAAGTATGCCGGATTTCAGCATCATGTCAAAGAAGGGCTTGTTCTTGTTTACCCATAATTCTTCCATGTCCTTGCTCTCTACGGAGCCTTCCAGTCCTGTCCCGTTGTCCTGAACTGCGGTGATTTTTCCGCTGTCGTCCGTTTCTACCATCAAGCGGATGTTATAAAACGGCGGGTGGATGAACGGCATCACGTCCGGGTAGGTGCGCCCGTCTACATTGGCGTCACCCTGCAGCGTGGCAGCCGTTGCGCTCAGTGACAACCCCAAAGCCAGCACCAGCGCAAGAACCAAAGAAACAGATTTACGATGCATATGCTCCTCCTAAAATACATTAGTTAGTTTTACCTAACTAACTTAAATTTATCACACCTTTTGTCTCCGTGTCAATCACAAATTTTATTCATGTTTTATGAACTTGATTTATCAGGCTACATATAGTAATATTTGGTTAGATAAGCCTAACTTAATGGTGGAGGTGAAGGTTTGGAAGGGTTATACTGCCAGAAAACCATTGAAACTTATAACCAGTTCGCACACAGCAAAATGGAGGAAAGCGGAGCATTCCCGCCCTGGGAACATTTCTTGATTCCTTATCTGAAAGCAGGTGACCATATTTTAGACTTGGGCTGTGGTGACGGGCATTACAGTCAGGTTTTCCAGCGAGCGGGCTATCAGGTCAGCGCCATTGATGCCGCCCCGGCGCTGTGCCAAATTGCAGCCGATAAACTGGGCATTCCGGTAAGAAATCTTCGCTTTGACCAATTGGAAGATGTTGCTTTGTATGATGCCGTCTGGGCGTGCTGTTCTTTGCTGCACATCCCAAGACGAGCTATACCGGATGCGTTCGCCCGCATTGCCACCGCCCTAAAACCTGCTGGCTATGTTTATGCCAGCTTTATGGAGGGTGAAGAAGAAGGCTGGCGGGAAAAGCTTGGCAGTTTTATGGCTTCAATGACGGAAGAAGCCATGTACATGCTACTTTCCGCCGTTCCCAGTCTTCAGATCATGGAGGTTCATCGCACGCCTTGCAAACACCGGCCGCAGAAACAATGGATTCACTTTATTCTGGAGAAAAATGCTCATGCCGAACAAACAACATAATGTCTGGGATTATTTAGCCCCGGTCTACCGGTTAGCCATGCGTCCCAGCCGTCCTCTTTATGCCGCCATATGCCAAAGGATCATCCCAAAGGTAAAGGGTAAAAAAGTGCTGGAGTTGGGCGCGGGGCCTGGAATGATTGCTATGGAGGTAGCAAACTTCTCCCGGAAAATGATTGCCACCGATTCTTCCCGGCAGATGATTGCTGAAGCTGAAAAAAAGAGAACACCTGCCAATCTTTGCTTTCAGGTTGCAGATGCCCGGGCACTTCCTTATGATAACGAGCAGTTTGATGTGGTCATTATTGCCAATACTCTTCATGTTATGCCGGATGTCCATCTGGCGCTGGCGGAAATTGCCAGGGTATTAAAAGCGGAGGGACTATTGATTGCCCCCAATTTCATTCAGGAGAAATTGAGCCTTCGCGCCAAGTTGCGATACCAACTCTATCAGATTTTAGGTATAGGTTTCCAGCGTTTTTTGACAGCACAGGAATATATGGACTTCCTGCAAGAACATGGATTTTGCACACAGATATCAGAACTGCTACCTTCCGTAATACCTGTTTTATATATAGAAGCAAACAAGAAAGCTCAGAATTAGATTTTATGATCATCAAAGAATGTACAGAATATCCCTGGAGGCGTGAAATATGAATTATGGGGTTATTTTGCTTTGTATTTTTCAGAAACCCGAAAGCCTTCACAGAATATTGCGCTGATTATACACTGCTTCTTCCCAAAACGACATCTTTCATGGTATTTTTTCTCGTTTTATTGTAAGATTAAACTGAAGAATATAACTAAACTTATTGGAGGAGTACAATGCAGATAAACGAATCTCAAGAAAATTATCTGGAAAGAATTCTCTTTTTAAAAAAGAAAAAAGGATATGCAAGATCCGTTGATATCGCAAACGCGTTGGGGGTTACCAAGCCTTCCGTCAGCTATGCCATGAAACAATTGCGCAAGGGCGGATACATCACAATGGATGATGAAAATTTTATTCACCTAACCGATGAAGGGGAGGAAATTGCACGGGTCATGGTGGAGCGCCACATGACCTTGGCAAATATCTTCATACAGCTTGGTGTTGATGAGGACACAGCCTATGAAGATGCCTGCAGAATTGAACACGATATCAGCGAGCAAACCTTTGAAGCGCTCAGGCAATTTGCCTGCGCCCATCTGCCGTCAACTTGTGAAGAAAAATAAAAATCACTTTTACTTCATACAACTTCTGCCCCACTGTATATGCCGTTAGGGTAAATTATAATCAACGGGCTGCGCTTCCCTGCGCCCCTTTATTCGTCTTTAAAATTCTGTTCTTTTTTGCCCTTTTTTCACTTTTCCAAACATTGTTTTCATAAATCAAGAAAAACTTACTATAAATAAAAATAGACTTGACAATCTCATTTGGTTAGAATATTCTAACCTCATAAGTTAGTTGATGCTAACTTTTTGAAATTCATTTTGTCTTGGAGGGCTGTATGGGAGAATCCTTTGACGAACTTTTTGTACGCCACACATCAGCAACCTTACAAGGTTATAAAGCAGGCAGTCTTTTTTCCTACCGTCCCTGCTGCGAAAAGGTGTTTCAGAAAGCGCTGAAAACACTGGACGAGGCGCTGAGCAAAAAAGCTGTACGAGTTTGCATAATTGATCGAAACAGCAGTTTTAAACAAATTTTTGTATATCGGCCCCAGATGATAGAAGCAATGCTGTCCGAGTCTAGGTTTCGGTGTTTTTTGTGCCAGCTGGGGTATCCGGTTGATAAAGGCCATGAGGCCAACGTGGCGCATTTGTTGATGAAGATGACAAATTCCTTGGATTTTCCTCATGAAATCGGGCTGTTTTTAGGTTATCCCTTAGAGGATGTGCTGGGTTTTATTGCCAACAAGGGCAAGGGGTATGCCTTTTGCGGGCTTTGGAAGGTATATACACAGCCTGAAAAAGCAAAGGAACGTTTTGAACTGTTTCATAGATGCCGGGAGCACTGCTTGGAATGCTTGCAGCAGGGGCAGAGTGTTTTGCAGCTCATTCACGCTGCTTGACATAAACATTACCTATCAGGAGGGTTAATCAATGTCCAAAATAGCTGTGGTTTATTGGAGCGGAACCGGCAATACGGAGGCCATGGCCGAAGAAATTGCAAAGGTCTGCAACGCGGATCTGTACCATGCAAGCGACTTTAACGCAGAGTTAATTTCCAACTACCAGGCAATCGCTTTCGGCTGCCCTTCCATGGGAGGTGAGGAGTTGGAGGAGGGCGAGTTCGCCCCCATGTTTGATGGCGTTAAAGGCAGCCTGTCCGGAAAAAGGATTGCGTTATTCGGCTCATACGATTGGGGGGATGGAGAATGGATGCGAACCTGGCAGGCGGAATGCGAAAGTCTTGGTGCCCAGATGGTAGCAGATGGTTTGATTGTACATCTGACGCCTGATGATGAAGGGTTTGCCGCGTGCCGACAGTTGGCAGAGCAGCTGGCCGCACAATAAATCCCTCTGCGCCCTGGGAGCAGGGCGCAGGTTTCTTTGTTTGAAAGGATAACGAAAAACCATGACTCAACAAGCAAAAGGAAGCCCCAAAAAGGCCAAGCAGCCTGCGTTGCTCAAGCGCTTTGTGCCTTTCATGGGTGAAAAGCGTTTCTTCTTGTTCTTGTCCCTCCTTTTGTCCTCGCTGCACGCGCTGCTGGGTATGCTGCCCTTCTTGATGGTATGGCTGCTGGTGCGCCAGCTGCTGCAAACACTTGGGCAGGTGCAGCTGGAGGGGCTGACTAAATACGCATGGCTGGCCTTTGCGGCCCAGGTGCTTGCCATCCTTTGCTATTTTGCAGCGCTTCTCTTCTCCCACCTGGCAGGATTCCGGGTAGAAGTTGCCTTGCAGAAAAAAGGTATGGAACGGATCATTAATAAACCCCTGGGTTTTTTTGATACGAACCTGTCCGGCCGCATGCGTAAAATTATCAACGACTCAGCAGGCTCCACTCACTCCTTTTTGGCACATCAGTTGCCGGATATGGCGGCAACAGTGATAACTCCCCTTTCGGTACTGCTGCTGATCGCCCTGGTAGATTGGCGGCTGGGCATTGCGCTGCTGATCCCCATCCTCATGGGTTTTATAACCATGGGCGGCATGATGACCACCGCCGGCAAGGCTTTTCAGGACCAATACCTGAATGCGCTGGAGGCCATGAGCAGCGAATCAGTGGAGTATGTGCGCGGCATTCCGGTGGTAAAAACATTCGGGCAGAGCGTGTTCTCCTTTAAGCGTTTTTACAACCTGATCCTCAATTACAAGGAAATGGTGTATGCCTATACCATCACCTGGCGGCACCCCATGAGCGCCTACACCATGATTATGCAGGCGGGAGGCTTGTTCCTGGTTGTGGCATCCCTGCTTACCTGGGAGGGATCTGACAGCGCGGGCATTCTGCTGAGCAACTTTATTCTGTTTCTGATGCTGGCGCCCTTATTCTCTACCACCATGATGAAATCCATGTACTTGTATCAAAACAAGATGATTGCCGGGCAAGTTTTGGATCGTATGGAAGGGTTGCTTGATTATCCCGATATGTCCCGGGGCAAGCAAACCCAAATCGATGATACTTCCCTCGCCTTCCAGTACGTCACATTCACATATCCCGGCAGCGATACCCCAGCGGTAAGCAGCGTTTCTTTCCGCATCAATCCTGGTGAAACCATCGCGCTGGTAGGCGCTTCCGGCAGCGGCAAAACAACCCTGGCCCGTTTAGCCGCGCGTTTTTGGGATGTGGACAGCGGCCAGGTGCTGGTTGGGGGTGTCAACGTCAAAAATATTGCAAAAGAAACCCTGATGGACAATGTTTCCTTTGTGTTCCAAACCACCCGCCTCATGAAGATGAGCCTGCGGGACAACATTACCTTTGGCACAACAAACGCTACAGAGGAAGCCATTCAACGCGCGGTTGATTTGTCCCAGTCCCGGGAGATTATCTACAGCCTGCCCCAAGGGCTTGATACCATCATTGGCAGCCGCGGAACCTATCTTTCCGGCGGCGAGCAGCAGCGCATTGCGCTGGCCCGTTCCATTCTGAAGGATGCCCCCATTGTGCTGCTGGATGAAGCGACCGCCTTTGCCGACCCAGAGAATGAGCACCTCATCCGCAAGGCTCTTAAGGCTTTAAGCCAAGGCAAAACCACACTGATGATTGCTCATCGTTTGAACTCTGTCGTGGATGCTGACCAAATCCTGGTCATGGACAAGGGGCGGATTGTGGAAAAGGGCAGCCATGAGCAGTTGCTGCAAAAGCAAGGGATGTATGCAGACATGTGGGCAGAATATCAAACCACCATTGATTGGAAAGTCTCTTCTTCCAAAAAGGAGGTATCGGCGTGAATCGCTTTTTACAAAATCGCTACGCCATGACACCGGAAGGCGCCCGGGATTTGAACAAGTCCATCTGGTGGACGGTGCTGCAGTTCCTCAGTTTCATGTTACCCATCATGGTGTGTACCTTCTTTACAAGGGATGTGCTCCGGGTATTTTCCGGTAAAGCACAAAACCTGTCCTGGAGTATCTGGGCGTATGTGGGCATCAGCCTGGTGATTTTGACCCTCATCTATATCATCAACTACATCCAGTATGGCAGCACCTATACCCGCATCTATGATGAAAGCGCCAAAACCCGCATCAGGCTGGCGGAAACGCTGCGCCAACTGCCCCTTTCCTTCTTTGGGCAAAAGGACATCGCCGACCTTTCCAGCACCATCATGGAGGATACCAACCAGATTGAAAACCTGTTTTCCCACAATGTGCCCCATGTCTATGCCAGCATCATCAGCATCCTGCTGATGGCGGTAATGATGTTTTTATTTGACTGGCGTCTGGCGCTCGCGCTGTTTTGGGTGGTGCCGGTGGCGGCCCTTGTGTTCCTCAGCAGCAGCCGGTATCAGAAGAAGGTACACACCGATGTTTATCACATCAAACGGGATGTGTCGGACTTCATCCAGGAAGGCTTGGACAATGCCCAGGTTATTCAGTCCTGCAACGAGGAAAAAAACTATACCAGCAGGCTCAACGCCAAGCTGGACGCTTATGAAAACTACTTGATCCGAACGGAACTGCTCATCGGCGCTGTTTTAAACCTTGCCAACGCGCTGCTTTATTTGGGTGTGCCCACCGTGCTTATCTGCGGAGGCACACTCCTGGCCCAAGGGCAGGTGGATCTATTTACTTTTTTGGTGTTTCTGCTGGTATCCTCCCGCATCTATTCTCCCATTTCCGAAGCGCTGTCCAATTTTGCGGCATTGAAATACTTGGGAGTGCGCATTGAACGCATGCGTGAGATGAACAACATGCCACGGCAAACAGGCAAAGAAACCATGCAACCCAAGGGTTATGATATTGTCTTTAAGGATGTGGATTTCTCTTATCAGGATGATATGCAAACCCTGCAACGAGTATCCCTGACGGCCAAGCAGGGCGAAGTCACTGCCCTGGTGGGCCCTTCCGGCGGCGGCAAAAGTACCATTGCCAAACTGGCTGCCCGTTTTTGGGATATCGACAGGGGGCGCATCACCCTGGGCGGCGAGGACATCTCCCAAATTGACCCGGAAACATTGCTTCAGAACTTTGCTATTGTGTTTCAGGATGTTACCCTGTTTGATATGAGCGTGCTGGATAACATTCGCATTGGTAAAAAAGATGCCAATGATGAAGAGGTGCTGCATGCCGCCAAATTGGCCCAGTGCGATGCCTTTGTAAAGCGCTTGCCCCAAGGCTATCAAACCCCCATTGGTGAAAATGGCGAACGCTTGTCCGGCGGCGAGCGTCAGCGCATTTCCATCGCCAGAGCCTTGTTGAAGGATGCCCCGGTCATCTTGTTAGATGAGGCAACAGCGTCCGTTGATACCCAGAACGAAAGCAAAATCCAGCAGGGCATCAGCGAGCTGATTAAAAACAAGACGGTCCTCATCATCGCCCACCGCATGCGCACTGTGCTGGGTGCAGATAAAATCATTGTGGTGGCTGACGGAAAAATTGCAGAAAGCGGTACACCAAAGGAGTTGCTTAAACAAAAAGGCCGCTTTGCTTCCATGGTGGAAGCTCAGTCTGCCTGATTCGAAACAAGATGAAAAAAACCAACTATTTACAGATGAAAAAAGTACTTCCCGCGAACACGGAACGAGTATGGGAGTTGGCAATCAGGCTAAAAACATTGCAATACATTGCCCGTCCCTTGCTTTCATTCAAACCGCTGGATCCCCTGCCGGGCGGAGTCTACGGGGCGAGTGTAAGCTGCCGCTTTTCCCTCCGGTTTCTTGGTTTTTTCCCTTTGGGGATGCACCGTATTCTCATCCTCAGCTGCGATAAACAAGAAGGCATGATCCGTTCTTTTGAGCACGGCAGCCTTGCCCGTCAATGGAACCATACCATCAGGTTGGCGCCCGCCAAGGACGGACAAACCCAGTATGTGGACATCCTGGAGATTGAAGGAGCCTGGGGCATGACCTGGCTTATCACCGCCTTTGCCTGGTTATTCTATAAGCATCGCCAGAGGCGCTGGGTGAAGCTGCTGCGAAAAGATGAGGAAAAATGAGCACTTGAACCAGCAATATTAAATCCTCTTCAGGGTTTCCTGTATGAGCAGTTTCAGCCCTTGATCGTTTTCACGAAGGTACAGATTGGGTTCAATTTGCTCCAACTCCAGCAGGCAGATGAGGCCGTCCCCACGCCTTAGATAATCCGCCCGCATGTAAAGCGGCGCCTCGCCGATTTTGCTGATGAGCAACTCCAGAAACTGCTGTTCTTTCAAAGTTGTTTTCACTGGAACATAGGTCCCGCCATGGTGCGTGTGAACGAGAAAATCCCCGGACTTGGGGGTTTTCTTCATGGTGAAGGTAACTTTACCCGCAATCAGCACGCTGGAGCGTTCTCCGTATTCTTCTACACTTGACAGGTACTCCTGCAGCAGAACGGTTTTCCCTTGCTTCAATATCGCAGCGCTGGCAGCGCGAATGCCCTGCTGACCCAGCGCAGGATGCAGGCTGGTGTCCCTCCCGCTTGCGCTGACAGCAGGCTTTACAATCACCTGTTAC
>Ga0255342_1004251_pt1 | contig 14851 bp, 9 predicted proteins | sample wastewater_treat_3_FD_192416 | JGI IMG/M metagenome (GOLD analysis project Ga0255342, IMG submission 192416) | Wastewater microbial communities from Lulu Island WWTP, Vancouver, Canada - plant14 | ecosystem: Engineered > WWTP > Wastewater > Unclassified | place: Canada: Vancouver, British...
AGAAGGGTACAATTATTGATAAATGGTCATGGGCAAATCTGCCCGAACAAGAAGAATTACTTGAATTATTAACCAAATAATCTAATAAGCATATTATTTATGAGAAAGAAAATTGTTGCCGGAAACTGGAAGATGAACATGGATCTTGATGAGGGTCTTAATCTTGCTAAATCTGTAAATGACTACTTCAGGAATAAACCTGCTGAAAAGTGTGAAGTAATATTATGCACTCCATTCATTCATCTTGCTGGTGTGAGCGAGATCCTTAAGTCAGGGAAGCTTAAAGCCGGTGCTCAGAATTGTGCTTCAGAGGCTTCGGGCGCCTATACCGGAGAAGTATCTGCATTAATGATTAAAAGCACTGGTGCTGAATATGTTATAATAGGACACTCTGAAAGGAGAAGCTATTACAATGAAGACAACAGTATCCTGAACAGGAAAATCTCACTTGCCCTGGAGGCAGGCCTGAAAGTAATATTCTGCTGTGGCGAGATAAAGAAAGAAAGAGAATCACAAAAGCACTTCGCTGTTGTAGAAAAACAACTGGCAGAAAGCCTCTTCTCTGTAAGCCCGGAAGATATGAAATACGTGGTAATAGCCTATGAACCGGTCTGGGCTATAGGCACCGGACTGACTGCAACACCGGCTCAGGCGCAGGAGATGCATAAATATATTCGGAATCTTATAAAAGAGAAATATGGCAACACTATAGCAGATAACATGACAATCCTGTACGGCGGAAGCTGTAAGCCCTCGAATGCTGCAGAGATATTCTCCAACCCTGATGTTGACGGAGGCCTCATTGGCGGTGCCTCTCTTAAGAAAGAAGATTTTATTGCAATCGCAGAGGCTTTTTAACACAATTCCCCACAATTGTCCCAGTATCAATAATAAGTAAAATGCCAAAAAGACTCATCATTTTATGTTTTGCCTTCCTGCTCATTGTTTCAGGGAAACTTGGAGCTCAGGTAAAATCGCCCTTTTCCGGCGATTTTACCAAATTCAGGACAGAGCTAACAACATTTATGGGGCCAAACCTGAATGATGAGCAGAAAAACAGCCTTCAGTCTTTTCTTACAAAATGGGACAGTACCTCTTACAAACAAGAAGACAAAACACGGATAATTGATATTATTAGTCAGCTCTATGGCAGATTCATGAGACCGGTTCCAAATTTCAACAACTTCATTGTAACACTGAATAAGTTTGTCGACTGGAAAACTGAACCGGGATTTTTAACCAGTTGGCTGACGGGACTGAGTGAAATAGTATTTGATCCACGTTATCCGACGGAAAATATTGACAGGTATATCAGAAATACCGGATTAATGATCACAGACAATGTCATTTCTGAAGTATCCGGAATGAGATGGAAAGTTAAAAACACGAAACTTACTTTCCTTCACGATACAGTCTTTAAGGCTATTATAAATGATGCGACTCTCACCTGTTATTCACAGAAGGACAGCACCGAGATATACAATGTATCAGGAGTTTATTATCCTGAATTCCAGCAATTTCATGGCACAAAAGGCATTGTGACATGGGAAAAAGCCGGATTTCCAAGGGATGAGGTCTTTGCTGAACTTAGCCGCTTTTATATCAATACTTCAAAGAACAATTTCTCAGTTGATTCGGCTTTGCTGACGCATAAAACTTATTTCAAGGCACCTGTAATGGGCTTGCTCACCGACCAGACCATTCCGGTTACCAATAAGGTTCTGGCTACGTATCCACGTTTTGAGACCTACACCAAGGAATTTCATCTGGATAATATTTATGAAGGCATTGACTATAAAGGAGGGCTTACCTTTGAAGGAGCTAATGTAAAGGGAAGCGGCGGATCAAATATATCGGCCGAGATGGCATTCCGCAGAGAGGATACACTTTTCCTGAAAATTAGAGCGGGGGAATTCATGTTTTCAAAAGACGGACTGGCAAGTGCCGAAGCCGAAATGACACTTTACCTTAACAAGGATTCCGTTTTCCACTCAAACCAGGCTTTTTCCTTTAATGCAAAAGACAAACAGGTCAACCTTTTCAGGGCCAACAACCCCGTATCCCGAAGTCCTTATTTTAATTCTTTCCACAACCTCGACATGTACTTCGAACTTCTCTCATGGAACATGAACGAGTCAAAAGTCATCCTTACCAGGGCTAAAGGTGCATCATTGGGACATGCTGAGTTCGAATCAGGTTCATTTTTCAACGCCAATTACTTTACTCGCCTCGCAGGCATTGATGAATATCATCCGCTTGTCAGGTTCAAAAGATTTGCCGAATATTATTACTCGACTACCTTTCCCATAGAGGAATTTGCCAAATGGCTCAATAAGCCTGTGGAAACGGTAACAGGATTATGTATTGATATGGCAAACAGAGGTTTTATTTTCTACGATAGAAAATACAATGAGATAACCCTTAAAAAGAAAGTCGATGATTTCCTTAATTCCTATTCCGGAAAACAGGATTACGATGTGTTGAGAATTAACAGTGAAACAAAAGCACCGGTTGATAATGCAATTCTCGATCTCACTGATTTTGACCTTCAGGTAAATGGCGTTAACCGGGTTTTTCTCAGCGACTCACAACGAGTAGCCCTTTATCCTTATAATCAGCAATTAACTATCGGAAAGAATCGAACTCTGAAATTCGACGGAGTTGTTGAAGCAGGACTGTTGACATTTTTCGGACATGATTTTAACTTCAACTATGATACCTTCAAGATAAACCTGACAAAAATAGATTCAATAATATTTGCTGTAGAAACTGACGAACGGGATTTTTATGGAAACCCTCTTATAAAAAGAGTTGAAAATACAATTCAGCTTGCATCAGCTGAACTTTATATAGATGATCCGAACAATAAATCAGGATTGCAGAGCCTGAGACAATATCCAATAATAAATGCCACAGACAGTTCATACATCTTTTTTGATGATCTGCCGGGACTGGCAAATATCTATCCAAAAGAGGACTTCTATTTCGTTGCTGATCCCTTTATGTATGAGAACATAGATCATTTCCGGATAGAAGATCTGGATGTCAGCGGTGTTTTCTTTGGAGGGAATATCCTCAATCCGACACGGCAAATTCTTACCATTCAACCTGATAATTCGCTTGGCTTTAATATGTTCATTCCTGAGGAAGGAGTTGAAATCTATGGTTCAAAAGGCAGGATTTACGACAGCCTCAGTATAAGCAGCAAAGGTCTTGTCGGAAAAGGGAACCTGACACATCTTACAGCAGCAATCAAAAGTAAAGAATTAAAATTTTTCCCTGACAGTATGGTTACACAGGCTTCTGTCTTCACACTTGATCGCGACAGCGCAGGACTCTATCCCATACTCAGCAGTCAGGATGTTGAAATTAAATGGCTAATGCCAGAGGATGAATGGCTTGCTGTAAGCAGCAGGGGTAAAGGCTTCAGTATGTTTGACAACGGAACAACCCTTGATGGCAGCCTGTCTCTCAAACCCCAATCACTCACCGGAGAAGGAATAGTGAATACTACCGACTCCAGGATCACTTCAAACACATTCAGCTTTACAGCTAATTCTATCAAAGCCGACAGTTGCGATTACAACTTTAAATCTCCTTCAACAAGCGGCTATGCATTCATTGCCGAAAACACCCGCACAGAGATAAATTTTGATCTGAGGGAAACCCAATTCCATCTGAATACTGATACTTCAATAATTAAATTCCCTGAAATACAGTATATATGTAACATGACAGACTTCACCTACAACCATGATACTAGAATACTTAGCATGGAACAAAAGGGGAAGGAAACAACACAGCTTCTTACACCAGACATGCTGCTTAAAACTGATTTTAAAAACCTGGATAAACCAACATTCCTCGCTACGAATGTAATTGGAGACACTATTGCTTTCAGCTCCTGGAAAGCAAGATATCATGTTGATCAGGAATATATTGAAGCTGAGAATATAAACTATCTGCATATTGCTGATGCACTGATACAGCCTGAGCAGGGTAAACTTACAATAAACAGGAGGGCTAAGATAAACCAGTTGCAGAATGCCATAGTGGCGATAAATAACAAGCATCTCCTTCACTCCGCCAAAATAGATATCGAATCAACAAAGAGATACAGCGGAAGCGGTGTTTACGACTATGTGGATGAGAACAAAGAGATACAGAACATAAATTTCACAGAGATAACTGTCGACTCACTTACGACAAGTTCTACCGGATATATTCCCCCCAGCCAGAATTTTAAGCTTAGTCCTGCTTTCTCATTTTTCGGCGATGTTAGCCTCTCTTCAAAAAAAGATCGTTTGCTGTTCTCAGGAGCTGCAGGAATAATTAACACCTGCAGTTCTTTCAGATCCTACCCTGTTCAGTTCAGACAGGAAATTGATCCCGAACGTATTATGATTCCGGTAAGTGAAAAACCCCGTGATGCCAATAATAATCTTGTCTATTCCGGGTCTTTCATAAATATTGATTCTGTACATATCTATCCGGCATTTTTATCTTCCCAGAAATCATGGGCTGATGTGGCAATAGTTAACTCTCAGGGATATCTCTATTATGATAAAGCAAATTCACGTTACCTTATAAGCTCACTTGAAAAAATTGCCGATATGAGCCTGTCCGGCAGTCTAATATCATTTGACACTAAAAATTGCACACTTTCAGGTGAAGGAAAAACAAACCTCGGGGCAAACTTTGATTTAGTCAATCTTACGGGTGCAGGCAGAGTCACTCAGACCCTTGATTCAGGAAAAGTTGAGATTCAGACTATATTGGGTTTCGATTTCCATTTTACACAGGAAGGACTTAAGATGATGAGTGATGAATTCAGGCTTACTCCATCACTGAAATCCGTAAATCTGAACAGTGAATTTTACAGAAAAGGCATGGATGATCTTGTCGGCAAAGAAGCAGCCTCCAGGATCAAGGAGCAGCTTGATCTCTTCAGCGGAGCAAGCAGCCTGCCAAAGGAATTCAATTTTGAAATACTGCTTAACGACGTCACTCTTTTTTGGAATGAGGCATCATCATCTTTCAGATCCAAAGGCAAAATAGGCCTGGGTTATATAGGCACACAACCTATAAACGTGTATGTTGACGGGTATGTGGAAATACAGCGCCGCCGGTCAGGTGATATGTTCGACATTTACCTTAAGGCAAGTGAGTCTGCATATTATCACTTTTCCTATATAAGAGGTAATATGATGGTCTACTCGGGCAACAGCAATTTTAACAACCTCATTGCCGGGCAGAAAACAAAAGCCAGAAGACATCCCGGTTCAAGTAACAGGAGACCCTATTCATATATGATCTCCTCGCAGGACAGGCTGATGAGATTCATTCAAAAGATGACGGGCAACGAAGACAATGAAAATGAACAGCAGATTTATTGACGGAATTTTCCGGTAGTTTGCTTTTATAATCTCTTTTATGCAGGTATTTTATATTCGTGATATTTCCGGGAAACTCTGCTACCTTGATGAGGATGAATCAAGGCACTGTGTAAAAGTGCTTCGCTTAAAAAAGGGTGATGAAGTAAGAATGATAGACGGTAAAGGCAACCTGATCAGCGGAAGGATTGCAGATGCTGATCTGAAAAGATGCATAATTGAGATAACTGATATTAAGAATGATTTTGAAAAAAGAGATTACAGACTTCATATAGCTATCTCACCTCTTAAAAATCCTGACAGGTTTGAAATGTTTGTCGAGAAAAGCGTTGAAATCGGTATTGATGAAATCACTCCTGTTATCTGCAGCCGGACTGAAAAAACAGGCATCAGGATTAAAAGGATCAACTCATTGATAATCTCTGCCATGAAACAGTCTCTCAAGGCAAAGGACACTGTTCTTAACAACACTTTAACATTCAACGAATTCATAAGCTCGGACAATAAAGGGACCCTCATGATAGCATATTGCGGCAATGAGACTGAAAAGAAGTGCATCAGGAATGTCTGCAAAAAAGGAGATGATGCAGTTATCCTTATCGGTCCGGAGGGAGATTTTACGAAAGATGAACTTGCTGCTGCAATCAGGGCAGGATTCTGTCCTGTTCATCTCGGAAAAAGCCGCCTGAGAACTGAAACGGCAGGCATTGCTGCCTGCCATTCCGTGTATTTTATCAACCAATAGACAATTAACTGCCTTGATTTTCTCCGTTTTTCTTCTTTTCCGAACCTGATTTCAAGCTGCCAGTTTATGCTTCTGAATTCATCAGCTGCCTATCATCCAGAGCTTTCAACTTGTCAGGATCCATTCGGAGAACAAGTAGCATCTTCTCTATCATGAATGAATTTAAAGTTTATGTCACTAGTGAAGTGGAATAATTATTCTGTTATTTTCAAACATCCTCTCCAAATTCCCAACCCTTACGGACAGGTTCTTTGATATAAACATCAAAATTGGGATGGTTAGTGACCTTCATATTCGCTTCATCATATTCAATCCTTGTGTTGAATCGTTGTGCCATCACGCCGAGCAGACTCATTTCGGTTAAGCGGGCTGAATACTCAAAATTAGATCCGGGCATCGGGCCGGTGCCTTTAATAGCAGCAAACCATTCTGCCCTTGGCCCACCTTCTACTCGTGGAATGACTTCAGCAGGTCTGTTTTTAAGAAAATTCTGCCAATCGGCTTCGGGTAATAAAAGCTTAGGATCATTTGGTCTGCCACCTGTCATTAATGACACCTTATCTCCAATCATTATCATCCCTTGTGAAGGCAGTTCCGGGAGCCCGAATTCTTTTCTGTTATAAGGCTTTAATCCACCTTCATACCATGTTAGGGTTACCGGAGGTTTATTGCCTCGAGCTTTAAATTCAAATTTCAGAATAGACTGATCACTTACGTATCCTTCAGGTGAGGGGGTACGGGAAACAGAATCAACAGAAACAGGCATTCCTAAGTCAAGTGCCCAAAAAGGAGCATCTAGAGTATGGCAAGCCCAATCTCCAAGCTCTCCATTTCCCAGTTCATACCAGCCTCTCCAGAAACGTGGCATATAGAACCGGCTATATGGACGATAAGCTGCTGGCCCTAGCCATAAATCCCAATCAATCCCTTCCGGTATAGTTTCTCCTTTGGGAGGGTAAGAATCAGGTTTAAGGAAATAACCTCTTTCATTAAACTCAGGACCGTCAAACCAGGCCAACACTTCCCGGACATTGCCCAGGACACCGGCATCATACCATTCTTTTACATAACGGATCCCCATTGTTGCATGGCCCTGATTAGCCATTTGTGAGATAACATTGTACTTCTTTGCAGCTTTCCGGAGAGTTCTTAATTGCCATACATTATGAGCAAGAGGCTTCTCAACGCAAATATGCTTACCCAATTGCATAGCTGCTATTGCTGCAGGGAAATGAGTATGATCGGGCGTACATACTATGACCGCATCAATTTCATTGGCCATCTTGTCGAACATTACCCGAAAATCCTTGAATCTCCTTGCCTGAGGGTATGACTTAAATGAGTCTGCTGCAGCTATTTCACTTACATCGCATAAGGCCACAACATTTTCATTTTTACAGTCTCTTAAGTTTCCCCGACCTTGCCCGCCAACTCCGATTACAGCAACATTTATTTTATCATTAAGATTGCTGCCTCTTAAATAATTAATCTGGCTGGGCAATATCAAGGCCCCGGCTGTTAAAGCAGATGCTTTCGTAAGGAAAGATCTACGCGATAAATTTTTCATGTTTTAATTTTCTTTATGGTTATTGTATCTGGTTAGATTAAATGAGTTAAAATATAAATCATCTATTTATTGCCTACCCCGGCTTAAAAACCGGGGTATAGCAATAATGATTAAAAAACTTAAACTATTAACAATATTACAATAAAATTCATCTGATAAAATTTTACTGTATAACTATCTTAACTATTGGACTATAGTTATACCGGTTTAAATAATTATCAGTCAGAACTCCAACCCTTGCGTAATATGTGCCCGGTGCCAGACCTGTTATTTGATCCTGGAATGCCGTGGATTCAATCTCCTGCTGTGTTTTACCTGTAAGATTATTTACAGCCGACCTTTTAACACCAACAGTTGTTTGATGCAGATGAACTGACTCATGGACCAGGAGAACACTTCGTGTCGGCACTCTAGAACTAGTAGTAAATTCAATGTTATAGTTTGCCTGTACAGTGTTTCCTGTTACTGTGATATTCACATTTTTTAAGCGGGCGTATGGCTCAACCCTAAATTCAATCGTCTGATTGTTTTTAGTAACATCAACATTCAAATGTTCTACACTTGAATCTTCAAAAGGCCCTTCTAATGCATATACTTTGTATTTAGCAGCGAAGACTTTTGTGCATCTGAATGTTCCATCTGACATTGCCCAGAAATCATAGGGTATCGGATTAGCAAAACCATCTTCCAGGAACCTGATTTTTATGCCATTCGGTTGTTGTGTATAAATATTTTCTCCGGTAACCTCATCCACAACTTTTCCCTCTATGGTCATTGTTGGCGGATCGTAATTATCTAATTCACAGGAGTATAGCAAAAACATTCCTGCTATTAAACTAAATATTAAAGATTTTTTCATAATGTATTCCCTTTAACTGATTAATTAATAACCCGGATTTTGGACTAGTTCCAAATTGGCTTCTATTGTAGCTGTCGGGATCTTATAATAATACATATGCGGGAGATAGGTTCGCTGGAAAAAATCGCGAGCCAGATTCCATTCATAGAATTCATATTTATCATTGGTTTCATCCCATATAGGCCAGATTCCACGGGTATCTCTTGCAAACATTTCTATGTGGAATATTCGCCAGCGTTTCCAGTCCCAGTAGCAATTGTCTTCATATGCCAGTTCCACATACCTTTCATGTCTGACGTCATCCAGGGTCACATTGGCAAGTTCCTGTATGCCTGCACGATTACGTATAAGATTGATATAAGTCCTGGCCTCCGGCTCATTATTTATATCCAATTCCATTTGAGCTTCAGCATAATTCAGTAGAACTTCGGCATATCTGATAATGGATTTATCGACTTCACTTGAATTTCCGGCTATTGGTCTTGGGGGGTTAGGATCGGACCATTTGGCCATATGGAAGCCTGTTGATGTAGCTTCCGGTTGACCGATACCATCCGGGCCCTGTCCGGGTACTTCTACCCCATTTACTTTCTTATTGCCATAAATCTTGAGAAAGGTTCCCTTCCAGGGTGATCCCGGCCCAAGAACTGTTGCAAAGAATCTCGGATCTTTACCTGTAAAGATATCAAATGCCTTGTCGTAAACAATCCGGTTTCCTGACCCATCATTAAACTTTAACCTGCCATCCCTGTTATCCACATATTCATACTGATCAACCATATCAAGAGTTACACAGACATATGCTCCATAGCCCTGTGCGCTTCTGTGATTGTAGGGTGCTGTATTCCTGTCAACAGGACTTGTTTTTAAGGGCCAGTAATAGGCAGTTACAAACATCCGTTCCTTATTGGCTGAGGACTCGTCGAAAGTCATTTTCCGATAGTTTGATTCTTTGTCAGGATCCAGATCATATAGAGCATAGCGACCACTATTAATAACCTCTTTAGCAGCATCACTGGCTTCCTGAAAATAAACCTCGGCGTCAGAAGCCGGAAGTCCAAGTATGCCATCAAGCTGCAATGTGCTGTACCTGGCTACGGATCCGGCATACATCATTGCACGGCTTTTCAATGCAAGAGCCGACCACTTATTGATTCGAAACTCATTTCCACCTGTGGCACTCATTAAATTGATTGCTGCGGTCATTTCATCTTTAACGAATTCCCAAACATCGGCTTCTTTTGCTCTTGGTTGATGAAGTTCTGTAATATCTCCTGATTCCGGAAGCACCATCGGCTCTGTAACTATGGGTACTCCACCGTATCCTCTTACAAGTTTAAAATAGGCATAAGCCCGTAAGAATCTCAACTCACCTTCTATATTATCTTTTTCAGCACCCTTATATGCTGTAGCATTAGGCCAAAGCTTTAACAAGACATTTATATCACGTATTACAGAGTAGCACCTTTCCCAGATATCAAATTCTTCCGGGTTATTAGTAAATGTCGATGACGCGTCAAGTTGTGGGTTCTGACCTGATACGCAATTTACAAGCTGGGTTGTATTCATATCCAGATATACACTAAATCTTTCAAAATACATTTTATTATATATGACAGCCATATGAGCAGTAAAAGCACTTGCATTTGATATCACCATTTCTTCTGTCAACATATTTACCGGAGTAGTATCCAGGTCGGCAAGGTCCTCACAACCAAATGATATTAATACTGTAAATATTAATATCATAAATATTTTATTGTTTCCGTTTTTCATAATCAATCTAATATTATATTACTTAGAAAGTAATGTCTATTCCTAAATTATAATTCTTCATCAATGGATATTTGTAGCCGGATTGCGCCTCACTACCATCAAGTCTTTTCTCAGGATCAAAGAATGCTTCTTTCGATTTAATGGTAAAAATATTGGTGCCATTGGCAAAAATCCTTAGCCTTTGTACATAAAATTTGGTTGTCCAACGGGTCGGGAGAGTATAAGATAATTCTGCGTTTTTTAATCTGACATACCAGATATCCTGAAGTGTATATTCCGAAACCAGTTGATTGGGTGGATATCCAAAATTAGTCCTTGAGATCGGGAATTTGCCCGGCACCCATGGTGTACTGAAATCCAGCGGGTCTTCATGATGCCAACGATCCATGAATATGTCAATAGAGTTTCTTCCCCACATCAGAGGGCCTCTCATTTGTGCGGTGGGAAGCAATGTATAATTGGCTGCCCCCTGGAAAAACAATGATAATGCAAAACCTTTATATCTGGCACTGAAGTCCAAACCATAGAAGATCTCCGCATTATTATCACGGCCGGCCGGAAACATATCCAGATTGCTTATCATTCCATCTCCATTCCAGTCTTCATAGCGAACATCACCGGGAAATAATGCGGCATGACCATTGGCATTTTGAGAGGGCGATGTATTAATTTCTTCCTGGTTTTGGAACTGCCCTACAAACCCGTATCCCCATCTCATGTTTTTCCACCGGTACGACTCGTCATTTCTCCATTTCGAATAAGAACTACCGTAGGGTGCGACCTCTCTGTATAACCACTTACTCCTGGCCCATGTGAAGTTTCCCGTAATACTATAATCAAAATCATTGCTAATAACTTTCTTATGACCCAATTCAATTTCAAAACCTATACTTTTGTCACTATTAAGGTTTTCCTGAGGGAAAGATGCCCCAAACTCTGACGGAAGCGATGCTGCCCTTGTTGCAAGAAGTCCTTCACGTTTTCTCTGGAAAATATCGATTTGAGTAAATAACAGACTGCGTAAAATGTCAATCTCTATTCCAAAATTGGTTGTGGTAGAAGTATACCAGGTGATATTCTTATTCACCAGCCCCTTGGCTTCAGCCCCTGTAATAAGCGTGTTTGCACTGAACAAATAAGAAGTCAAACCAGAAGTAGTTGCTGGGTAAATATAACCAGGTAAATATTCAAACCCCGAGGCAGCAGCATCATCTCCCATTACACCACGAGAAAGTCTTAATTTAAACTGGTTGACAAAAGATATTCTGTCTTTGAAGAATGGTTCTTCGCTCAACCTCCAGGCTAAGGAGAATCCGGGGAAAAATCCCCATCTGCTTTCCCGCGGGAACAGAGATGATCCATCATATCGAAAACTGAATTCAGCAAGATATTTTGTTCTGTAATCATAGTTAACCCTGCCAACCAATCCCAGGTTTATACTTGGTACAAAGTCGGAACCGGTTGCGACCGCATTATCAGTTACTCCGGCATCCAGTTGATCCAGAACATCCAATTCAAAATTCTTCTGCGCCCTGAATTGAGTTCCGGTTGATATACGATGCTCTCCTACAAGCAAACCTGTCACATTATGGTTATCTCCGAATGTATTGCTATATGAGACAGATAGCTGAGTTTGCCTGAAGTACCCCTGATTGGTATCGTATTGTAGTCTTGATGGCTGATTTACACCTGTGGGTTTATACTCTTCATTAATGTATTTATACTCATTATAATATCTCTGCATCACCTTTGTCGTCCGTTGTTTAGAGTCATATGCAAAAAGTCCTTTTAGCTGCAAGCCTTTAACCCAGGGAAGGTCATATGTAAGTGTAAAAGTTGTTTCGTAATTTACATTCCTGTCATCATAATAGCCGGTTAATTTGGAATCAATAATAGCAAGAGGGTTAAAGTCTGCCAGACCATCGTAGTAATAATCCGGATTATTGTTAGCATAAATTGGCGAATAAGATGGTTCCATATAATTCTGCCTAAAGGCTTTCCCATTTGTAGAAATGTAAGGCTGGTATCTTTTGTCAACCATTCCTGATATAATAAAATTAGCTACAAGTCCATCGTAAAGTTCAGCTGTAGTATTTGCTCCAAAATTATATCTTTTGTAGCCGGAAGGGTTTTCCGGATCCAATTGCCTCCATACGTCTTCCTGTGAAAAAGTTGAACCTGAAAAACGAAATTTGAACTTGTCGGATCCACCATCAACAGACAGATTATTCCTTGACATTGGAGCGTTTTGTCTGAATACCAGATTCCAGTAATCCACGCTTGGATAATTGGGATCTTCACCGGTATATTTTTCATAATCGGGGTATGGTATCGGAGTGCCGGCAACCAGTGCGGCTTCATTTAACAATATCAGATTATCAACAGAATTTGTAATTGCCACAGGATAATCACTCATCCTTTGTATTCCGTGTGTAGAATTAAAATTAATCCTGATTTTCCCTGCCTCACCCTGTTTGGTTGTAATAAGCATTACTCCATTTGCTGCCTGAACTCCATAAACAGCAGCAGATGCATCTTTTAGTATTGAAATACTAGCGATGGTATTTGGATCCAGTCTTTGAAAATCATCACGGGGAACTCCATCGATAATCACCAGCATATCACCCCATCCTCTGATATCTACACGGCTGTCATACTTTCCCGGTTCTCCACCGATCTGCATTACCCGAAGTCCGGGCATTCGTCCTTGTAATGTTACACTGATATCGGGCACGGTATAAGTGGCTAATGCTTCTGATTGCACAGAGGCTATTGCACCTGTCTGATTAGCTTTTTTTACCGTTCCATATCCAATTACGACTATTTCGTCCAACATAGCCGCATCAGAAACCAAATCAACATTAATGGTAGTCTGGCCTGCCAATGGGATCGCCTGCTGTTGATAACCGATAAACGAGAAAACTAAGATTGCATCCTTGTTGGGCACATTTAATGTGTAGCTCCCATCAATATCTGTAATTACACCTAGCGTGGTCCCCTGGACCATGATGTTTACTCCGGCCATGGCTTCTCCAGTCTCTCTGTCAGTTACTCTACCACTTACTGTCAATTGCTGTGGCTCGGCACCTGACACTAACAAATCCTTGCTTCTATCCTCATTGACATCTATAGCAAGGACTTCAGAAGCACATATCACAAAACTAAGAAATATAATTCCCAGTAATGTAACATACTGTTTTAGATAAGAACTTCTAAAAACTCCTGAGAAAGAAGTTAATTTCATAAATGAGTTAGTTTAAGGTTATTAAAAATTTTTGCGGGATAGCTTTCTGCCATCTTGACGGAAGCACAATAATTTCACTTCCTTTAAAAATGTATTTCATCATAGGCAAGATTGTGTTAAGGTTAGTACTTAGAATTAGGTTTTCTTTCTGTATTATTAAAAATCAATACTCAAAAGTAAATTCAAGTTGAGCGGCATTTCATCTATACCATCAATAGTATCGTAGTTCAGGAAAAAGTCAGCGATACGGAAATGATGTTTTATCCACCGAAAAAAAAGTCCCACCTGCCAGTGTTGTTTGCACAGCATGGTGATGTTTCTTACCGTGATATTGAAGTTGTTAATCAGGAACGTGATCGTTCTTTTAAGATCGAGAGCATAGTAAACCAGCCTTCTATGTACACAGGGATACCTCTTTTTGGTCTGATATCTGTTAAGATGTATCGTCTGATCAAAAAGGACATTATAGTCTCCCTCCTGAAGTTCTTTAAATATCTTGCAATAACGATTAACATTGGCGTAGTAAAGATTAGTGAATTTAATCTTTACAATGCCAAATCCCAAATGGTATCTCTTATTTTTGATAGGGTCAACGACACACATTAGCTCCCCAAAACTGTCACAAGCAGTCAATTGCCCATATATTACCACGAGCAGTTGATTGCACCAGGTGAATGTCTTCACCCATTTATCTCCTTCATATCGTTTGACAACCATATCAAAAACTTTCTTTAACAAGAAGTCCACGAACTGACTGAGAACATATTTGCCTGGTTTACATTCAGGCAACGAAGACGCAAATCAGTATCCTAACAAATTTATACAATTATAATGACATAGAAGCTAGAAAAAATCGAAAAAAATCAGAAATTGAAATCAGGGAAACACCTCTGAATTAAAGTGAATAATCTTAATGCTTCAGATAAGCACAGGACAAGCCTGGATAAAAGAACGACAGAACTGAGATAAATTGTACTGGTTATTGAAAATATTTTTATTACCTTTATATTTATGTTCGTTTTATTAGCCTTCGTTCCTATCAGCTATTGGAAAGCAAGGTAAATTACAGAATAGGATTGACAACATTATTTTATTACATGAGTACCAATCACGTATCTTTATATTAAAACCACTACCTAATACTTAATTTTTTCAGTATGAGAAGATTGTTATTTTTATTTTTTGTATTGCTGCTGGCAGCATCATGCAATACTGATTCGAACAAGACTTCGAACCAGGAATTGAAACTAAACGACCTTGATTATTT
>Ga0255342_1004267_pt1 | contig 14794 bp, 10 predicted proteins | sample wastewater_treat_3_FD_192416 | JGI IMG/M metagenome (GOLD analysis project Ga0255342, IMG submission 192416) | Wastewater microbial communities from Lulu Island WWTP, Vancouver, Canada - plant14 | ecosystem: Engineered > WWTP > Wastewater > Unclassified | place: Canada: Vancouver, British...
TGCCAGTAAAATAGGCCGACAACATGTTCCCGTTAACTTATATCCTAATATGCATGAACAAGCCGAAGAAATCCTGAAGGAACATGGCAAATAACGTCTTTACCAGCTGATTAAATGAGAGCGTATACTTGACTGTGTAAATGGTAATAATCTCCACCAATAAACAATAAGGAGATGTTACCATGAGACAGTTGAGCGATAAGGAAATGGAGCTAGTAGCCTTAATCAGCGATGAATGTACTAGCCCAGGAGATGTAACGGCAAGACTCAAAAACCTATTTGCTGGAGTGCTAGAAAAGATGCTAGAAGCCGAAATGGACGAGCATCTTGGGTACGAAAAAAACAGCGTGGCCGGTAACAACTCAGGCAACTCACGCAACGGGTACTACCCTCCCAAGACTATCAAAAGCGAATGGGGCGAAGCCGAGATTTTCGTTCCCCGAGACCGCAATGGCACGTTCGAACCGAAAGCAATCGAGAAACGCCAAACCCGTACAGACGAAGTGGAGAAACGGGTTTTAGCCATGTACGCTAAAGGGATGAGTACCCGCGACATAGAAGATCACTTGCGCGATATATACGGCATAGACGCATCCGCCTCATCAGCCGGATAACAGACAAGATCATGCCGGAAGTGGCAGAATGGCAGGCTCGGCCGCTGGCTGGGATTTACCCGGTAGTGTTCTTTGACGGCATCCGCTTCAAGGTTAAGAAGGACGGCAAGGTCATCAATAAGTGCGTGTACAGCGTCCTAGGCATTGACATAAGGGTTATATACACCTTCACTCATTCTAATAGTTCCTCCTAACGAATTTATAAAAAAAGTCTTACAAAAAATTATAGTATTTGTATAGTAGTTCAACAATTTAATAATGAAAACATAATAGCACTTAATTGGGATGGTGTTGACATAAAGAAGGAATCACAGTGGCAGAAAGGCGCGGGTGCCAAAGCAAATGATAGCATCCAATATAAAGTGATTTCTATGCTGAAATCAAAGAATGAATATACCATTATATTTGATGATGATGGCAAGGGTGAAATCGCCGATGTTGTTGCTATAATTGAAGATCCAACAGCCATCAAGTTTGAGCTTTACCATTGTAAGTTTTCTGGCGGGGACGAAGCAGGTTTTCGGATTAAAGATTTGTATGAGGTTTGCGGACAAGCTGAAAAATGCGTGAGCTGGTATCCTCGCATAGATAAACTTATAGACAGGTTAATTGAAAGAGAAAGAAGACGACTGTCAAAACCGCAAGGCACACGCTTTGAAGTTGGTGATGGGAAAATTCTCCAATCACTCAAAAAGAAACTTAAATTCTTCAGATCTGAATTTAGTGTTTATATTGTACAACCAGGCGTCGATAGTAAAAAAATAACACAGCCTATGCACGATGTGTTGTGTAGTGCTTCATCATATCTTAAAGAGACATATGCTATAGAGCTACGGCTAATTTGCTCATAACCATAAAAACAAAAGCCCATCGGAGATATATAACAATTTTGCTTTTGTTCCAGTGTAAGCAGCAGCTTATTTATTGACTTATTCCCACGAACGCTTGAAAACTGTTGACCTATTCCCGCGAACAGAAAACACCCATTAAATCCACTATTGACCTATTCCCGCGAACGAACAAAACGAAAAATACAGACCAGACATCGAGGTGAGCCTATCGTTCCATGTGGAGTGCGTGGTCTTGATGACAAGAAAGTGAATCAGGATAGTCATGGAAATGCAGGTAAAGAAAGCAATTCTGTCAACTCGACTTAAACTATTGATGTGTGTAGTAAGCGGCTAATAATCCCATGGGTTTAAAATTCTTGTATAAACACAATTGACAAGTCTGGATTCTTATTTTTTTTTTACGTTACTCTTTTCTGCCGGATGTTCTTCCTGCGTAAGTGAGCAGTCTAACAAAAATCAGCCCGCAACCATATCCACAACTGAAAATAATACGTCAGAAGATATTAATCAGAATAATATAGAAAACAGTGATGTACCTCTTTTGGCACAGCCAATTGAAGAACAGGGACAGCTTTTTATGGGCTTGAACTTGGATGGAATTGGAAATTATGATGATGAGGCATATGTGAGATTATATGTTTGGGATCATAATGGATTTGGTAGATATGATGCTTCGCAACTTGTGATACGACAGTCATACAATCCCTCTTGACAATGAATGAGGAGAAGATATATAATTAAATTATCATTAAACAACCGGTTAGTTTAATTGGAGGAATATAATTTGAAAAAAAACTCTGATGGTGAAGCAAGAGAACGAATAATAAAAGCGGCTATACAACTGTTCTCTCAAAAAGGTTATGATGCAACACGGGTAAATGATATAGCAAGCACTGCAAATGTAAACAAAGCGCTTATATATTATTATTTTAAAAGCAAGGAAGACATTTTAGATTTCATGGTTCATTCTCTTCTTGATAATGCGGTGTCAATAACACTGGATTTCATTCAAGCAAATGTTGTACAAATGATTAAAGATGGCTATCTTGACATTAAACCTGACCGTTTACACTTTATTAGTGATGAAGCTATAAAGAATTTTATGCAAAGTGCTTTTAAATTTTATGAGCGAGTAGTTGACTATGTTATTGAAAATAAAGAAATTATCCGTATTTTGATGCTAGAATCACTTAAAAGCGGAAAGCACCAAAATTCATTATTCCGCTTTATGAAATTCATGATTGGCGACGAAAAAAATCCAATTTTTAAAACAATCTCCGATGTTGGCCATGAATTTGTTTATTCGGATGAAATGGTATTGTTTAAATTTTTCTTTTCTATTATCCCTATTGTTAGTTTTGCAGCTTATTTTGATGATTATAAAGCAGTGAGTTCACTAAATGATAATGAACTTCGCAGTTCCTTTTTACATGTTTATCAGATAATTACCACTTCATTGATTTCAGGGAGTGATATTTTGCTTCGAAATAATAGCACTAAAACCTAATTTTTTAGTTAAATGCACACAACTAAATATTAAACAAAATTAACCAAACGGTTAGTCAAAAAGCTCATTCGAGCTTACATTATAATAAAAGCAATCTTATACAGGAGGGATAAGCTTTGAATAAGATTCAAAAAACTGCAATTAATTTACTGTTGAGCTACATCTTGGATAATCCTATGGAAAAATTACCGAAGATGTTTGAGATGGCAGAAAAATTGGATAGAGGAAATTTACATGCTACTCAAATACGCGTATTGCGTGATGTTTTGATGGACAAAAACAGCGTCTGGCACAGCTTTGTCAAGAATTTGTTCCGGGATGTGGATGCAAAACTTTTACAGAAGTTCGTAGAATGCTTTATAGTAAACGCAAATCTTGAAGGGGAAGAGCGTGCACGCGCTATAGAGAAAAAATACGACTGCAATGTTCCATGGGCAATTTTGATGGATCCTAGCAGTGCGTGCAATCTGTCATGCACCGGATGCTGGGCTGCACAATATGGAGACAGAAATAATTTATCTTACGAGACACTCGATTCTATTTGCCGCCAGGGCAAGGAATTAGGTATTTTCTTCTATATATTTTCCGGAGGCGAACCATTAGTACGCAAGAAGGATATTATTCGATTGTGCAAAGAACACCAGGATTGCTATTTCTTTGCTTTCACCAACGGTACACTTGTGGATGACGAACTATGCGAGGAGATGCTGCGTGTAGCCAACTTTGCGTTAGCATTTTCTATTGAGGGTGACGAAACAGCTACCGATATGAGACGTGGAAAAGGTACGTATCGTAAAGTAATTGAAGCAATGGAACGCATGCGCGCACACAGGCTTTTATTTGGGTACTCTACCTGTTACCACCGCTACAATACTGAAAGTGTCGGATCTGACGAATTTGTTGATGATATGATTGCCCGCGGCTGCCGGTTTTCGTGGAACTTCACTTACATACCTATTGGAAAAGATGCGCGCACAGATCTTTTAGTTACTCCTGAACAACGTGCATATATGTACCGGCGTATCCGCGAAATACGTGATAGCAAGCCAATTTTTGCAATGGATTTTTGGAATGACGGAGAATACGCTGATGGATGCATTGCAGGTGGAAAGCGATACCTGCATATAAATGCGGCCGGAGATGTAGAGCCATGCGCATTTATTCATTACTCCAACGTTAACATTCATGATGTGACGCTTTTAGATGCGCTGCGTTCTCCTTTGTTTATGGCCTATCGCAAAAAGCATCCATTTAACAGCAACCCGCTGCGTCCATGTCCTTTGCTTGACAATCCCGAGATACTTGCATCGATGGTTAAAGAATCAGGCGCGAAATCAACTGATATGGAAGCGCCTGAAGACGTGGATGTGCTTTGTGCAAAAACAACCCCGGCTGCCAGGGCATGGTCAGAGGTGGCCGACCGTCTGTGGGAAGAGAATCCGAAAAGCCGGGGGAACAAACTGTGAATCCGTGTGTTAAAGCCTGGAATGACCTACACTTGAAGATACTTTTTAAAGAGAATATTGAAGAATATTGAAACCGTTAGATAATGGGTTTCCAGACATTGAGTTTTTCTCACGGTTACTTTGCCGGAGGATACAATGTCAGGAAACCCTTATTTTTATTGTTTGCGGGAACATATCAACCACCCTGAAAATTAATAGTTGAGTTACCAGATTAGATAACCCCCTTTTTTATAGGGGGTTGAGGATACAGGATGGATGTGAAATATCCTTAGATAACCAGTATCCTATCGGGAGTATCACTAAAGTCGAATGCTTAGTCTCAATTGCAATTTTAGTTTGTATTTTATTCTTCTGGAGCCGATCCAAGTGGTTTTATTCCGAGCTTTTTAAGAACTTCATTTCTTTCATCCATTGAACAGCCTTTGAAAGTCGTTAAGATCATTTCATATGCTATACACTCAGGATCATTATTTAGTGCAAGCTTTGCCAGCTTAAGAAGTTCTTCTGATGTTCTTAGATCTAAATCTAGCCCTACACAGATTGCAATTATCGTTCTCATACTTTGATTCTTAATTTTATTGTTTTTTAGGCGGCTGATAGTCATATCATCAAGGTGTGAACGTCGTTTAAGCATATTTAAATCGTAGTTCTTAGCCTCCATAATTTCACATATTCTTTGCCATAGTGTTTTCGATGTTGCCTGACGTTCAGCACAAAGAGAGTTATATTCATCTTTGACAATTTCCAATGCTCTGGCGATTGCGGCATCATTTTGTACATTTGATGTATACTGAGGCAGACGTTTATACTTGTAATATTCAGTTCGAGTCAGAAAACCCATCATATTTTTGGGTAAGTTGCTGATACTTTCTAAGCTGAAGTCTATACTGCGTGTGAAAACCAGTGCGCACTCTGTCAAATGCTTTTTTGCATATTCAGTTAGTGATAGGCTTCCATCAGATTGTGCTACAATATATTTACTGTTGCGTATTACAAAGTAGCTATCTACATAACAAAAACGGCCCGTCTGAAGTACCTCGCGAAATAGAGGATTTTTGCAATACTCAATAAAGGCGCTGTTAATATCGATTTGCCGTGTAAGAGGCCTTTCGCTTGATTTAACTGTTAAAGGTTGCTTATAAGCATCAGAAAAGATTTGTGCATCATCGTAATTATATATTTGCAAAGAATCTTCAGGACTTAAAAAGCCTAAATCAACCATTCTAATTTTTGCTGATACCTTCGAGACATGAAAAAAAGCAGCTAAATCATCAACTACACATCTCAAAACAGCTATCCGATTCGCAGGATCTATCGTATAATAACGATGCTTTGTTAGCAATTCTTTAATTTTTATAATTGCCATACTCTTTGGCATAAGAATCCTGGGAGCAATCCCTACAGCCTGTGCTTCCATCCAAACCTCATCACGCAAAGAGCAAGCATCATCTTTAATTATTTTCCTAGGACAACGGAATGCAATATCAAAATTCTCCTTTTTGCGCAAATTAGTAAAGTAGTTTCGATGAAAATGCCAATGTACACACTCATGTGCTATTGTATTATTTTCTCGCCCTTCAAGATGAATATTGCGGTCAATTAATACGGTTTTGCTATTTACTTCGTAGGAAAGATATTGTTTCATATTACTGTCGTATACATCAATTTGCCCATCGAAAAACACAATTGTTCCTAAAATATCAAGATTTTCTGAAAGTTGCTCTGTATCAATAATCTTAAGCTGTATCTTCTTTTTTGCAATATCGATAATAGGCACTGGCATAGGAGTTACCAGTGCTTCTGGACAATATTTTTTCAGGAAATCTTTTGCCGCCTCATCGTAATCTTCTTTATAAATTATAGGCACAAAAGAGGGTGTAAATTTATACTCCATAGTTATTACTCCTTGCTACTTTAATGATGCGAAAAGAGTAAAACGGGAGAATTGATTAATAGCCTCCTTTTTTTACGTCTGCTTATTTTTCTCCCCTAAGTATCCGATAAATTTCTTCCATGAAAACATTTGTTATCCGTTCCCGAATTTCTGCGTTTCCAAGCAACAGAGTGTAAAAATCTACATTCTGTTCATATCCATTTACCAGCGCATCAGAAACGCTGTCCTCATAGGCAAATCTAAAATCAGCTAGCGAATTGCTTTTTGCGCTTGCCTTAAGCCGTTCATCTTTGAGGAGAAGATCCCTGATTTGAAGAGCTGATTTTGTTGCTACATCCTTTTCATAATTGACGCCATACTGAGCATTTATTTCTTCGATTATTACAGACAGCATTTTCAATTGCTCAACTTCCGGCATAGCAGGTTTTGGTTTTTGAATTTTAACTTCGTACTTAGCCTCTATCTCGGCGACTTTATTTACAGATGTTTGTTTCTGAACAAAACTGCTTACTGTAATCTTGTCTGCAATATCAAAATCATTTCCACCGCCACTGACATCAATTTCTTTAATAAGATAAGACAGATAATTATATCTCTTATGTAGGCTTATATTCTCATAAGCAGTGGCTTGAATAATAAAGCAGTACACCTTTAGAAAACGACGAATTGTAGTTCGAATAGCTATTTGCTCCGCTAGATGTTTCGTCTTTATTTTTTGCAGTGCATTATCAAGCAATGACCACATTTTGCTCTTATCTTTTGAAGAACGTTTAGTTAAATAGAGGTAATTGTTGAATGCTTCTATATCTTCTTCATTGAGTATGTCATAACCGTCAATAGCGGTATCCAGATCGCGTATATCATGAGGAGATATAGTTTCAAATAATTCTGTGCTTTCATAATAAGGAGCAAAAGCCTTCTTGATATCTTCATATTCATTCTTAAAATCAAGGACAAATGTCCGCTTGTCGTAAGGTGGATAAATCCGGTTCAAGCGCGAAAGCGTTTGTACAGCGGCAACGCCTTTCAGCTTTTTATCAATATACATAGCCACCAGCTTTGGTTGATCAAAGCCTGTTTGATATTTATTGGCTACTAAAAGGACCTGATAATAACTGCGGTCAAACTCTTTGCGTAGTTCTTCTTCGCTGATATTATTCATCGACTCCTCTGAATACGTATCACCGTCAATAGTAATTTTACCTGAAAACGCCACTAGTGCATGGATATTTGTATAACCATGCGCTGCGATGTATCTTTCAAATTCTTTCTTATATTTTACAGCCGCCTCACGTGAAGAAGTTACCACCATTGCCTTAGCTTTTCCGTCAAGGCAATGTGCAACGTTATGTCTGAAATGTTCAATTATAATTTCGACTTTCTGCGATATATTAGTATCATGTAAATCGATAAAGCGAGCTATCTTACGTTTTGCAGTGATTGACTGCATTTCTGGATCTTCTTCGATTGCTTTGTTTAAATGAAAATAAGTTTTCCACGTTACATAATTATCTAATACATTCAGTATATATCCTTCTTCAATAGCCTGGCGCATGGAGTATAAATCGAAAGCACCCTTTTTGCCATTTTCATTCAGTACCCCAAAAAGCTGAATGGTGCTTGGTTTAGGTGTGGCGGTAAACGCAATCATTGAAACATTCGGCTGTTTGCCGCTTTTTTGAATTTCCTCTGAAATTTTATCTTCAATAGTTCTATCTTCCTCATCGTCTTCATTGCTTCCGGATAAAACCGTAGTAACGGCCTGCATCAACGTTCCCTCGGTTGAGGAGTGTGCTTCATCAATAAGGACAGCAAATGTTTTATCTTTCAATCTACCAAGTAGATTATTCTCAAGTATATAGAAAAACTTATGTATAGTGGTTACAATAATTTTGGTATTGCCGCGTAAGGCATTAGCCAAATCTTCAGACTTACAGTCATCGTCCATAACTTTAAGTTGGCCACTTTTGTGTTCAATCTGTGTTACGGCGTCTTGCAATTGGCGATCAACGATTATGCGATCAGTTACAATAATAATGTTACTAAAGATATTCCTGTTTGCATCATCGTGAAGGGATGCCAAAATATGAGCAAGCCATGCTATAGTGTTTGTTTTTCCTGAACCAGCAGAATGCTCAATCAAATAATTGCAGTTTGTGTGATTTTTCCTTATATCAGCAGTCAGTTTCTCAATAGCCCTAAGTTGATGAAATCGCGGAAAAATAAGTGTTTCCGTTTTTGTTTTTTTATTAGTATCCGGATCAGTTTTAATTTTAGTTTCAATAAATATGAACCGCTCTATTAGCAAAATAATCTTCTCTTTTGTCCAGATATCTTCCCACATATAAGAAACATTAATACCATCTTCATTATGCGGATTACCTTTGCCATTATTATTACCGCGGTTAAAGGGCATAAAGAAAGAAGATAGTCTTTTCAGCCGGGTGCAGAAGTATACTTCGTTCAAGTCCATTGCAAATGCAGCAAACACACCCGCTTTAAATCTAAATAAACGGGTATCAGGGTCACGATACCTTTTATACTGATTGATTGCATCTTCATATGTCTGGCCGGAAGTATTACATTTGAGTTCAACTGCGAAAATTGCCAATCCGTTAAGAAAAATCACCAGGTCAATCCGCTCACCGTCTTTGTGATAAACTTCCTCCATCACAGATAGAATATTGTTGTTATACAGTTCTGTTAGTTTCGGGTTGAAATCGGTTGCTGGTTTACGGTACATAAGTTGTAGTGTTATGCCGTTATCGAATTCAACACCATGTTTAAAAACATAGACAAGACTCTGGTTCTTTTTGTTAATTTCATTATTAATGTAATTAAGAACGGTTTTTTCCGTCTTTTCTCCATAGATTCCTCGTAGTTTATCCATTGTTTTTGGCTGCGTGTTTTCCAGAAATGTAAACAGCATCTCTGTATCCATCGCATAAGCTGGATTATATGCAGTTGCCGGTCGGATTATATAGCCATTATCCTCATGAAGACGTTCCAAGATCAGCTTTTGAAAATCTTCTTTTTCTCTTAATTGGTCAGCTCGTATCGGCATTGTAAGTACCTCCCGAATTTCTTTTTAGTGTATTACGCGCTTTTTGCCAGTAACATATTCATAAATTAATGAATTTTTATACTGCTGCATTGTTTCGATAGATCGCATCTTCTCAGTAATGATATTATCAATTTTTGTACACTTTGAATCAAGATAATTTACTATGTTGTGTTGTTCCTCTAGTGGAGATTGAATATATACTGCATTTTTAATTTTTATCTGACTTATGTTGGGTTGTCCACCTCCAAAGGATTGTCGAATCAAATCATCTTTGCAGGCGACAAACCAATAGAACATATACTTTAAGCAATTTTCCTTGTCTGGCTTTAAACAACAACAAGCTTGATTTACATATGCATCAATCTTTGATATTGCTACATTACCGACAGATGCACCGTACATTGCGATAACAATAAAATCTTTTTCATATAACTTTAATGCTTGATTAGTTTTAACAGCAAGAGGAGTTATACGCTTTTCAGTTTCAGTTATTTCTTCACGTCCATATAAATCTCCGCTTTGTATCCAATTCAAATCTCCATCATAATATGCAGTATTACCAGATTCAGGTGTTGTACCACTGCCGATCAGACTGATGCAGTGTTTTATCCTTTTTACTTTCCAATGATTCGGTATTTTACCAATCCATTCAATTCCGCTATCTTTCATCGCAACTGACTTATTGAGACCCTTAGTCACCGTTTCCGTGATTAGGGATTTTTTATATTTTTGTAAAATTTCTATTTGCCGTTCCATATCGGTAATAATGGATTCAATTTGTGAACATTTATTATCAAGATAATCGGCGATTGCGCGCTGTTCTGCCAAAGGTGGTATAGGATACTCAAATTCTGCAAAGTCATTTTGGTATAGATGTATAATCGTACTATTTCCTGCATTCCTATATGAGAACCAAGTCCAAAAAACATCGGATTGCAAGACCCAAAACAAAAACCGTCTGTCATATCCTTCAAAGGTTGAGATTCGTAACACACCACTATTCAAAGATGCTGGGCCGTTTAAACCGTCAACAATTGCGACTTTACCGACCGTACCATCTTTGGTTATTAGTAAATCACCATTTTCGATTTGGATGTCTTTGGCTTGTTCCCAACGCTTCATTGGTACATGAACACATGTATCCCAATTAATACGACCATTATTAAAATCTGTACCAGTTATCAGAAACGCACCTTCATCGGTATATTCATCCGATGTTAACCCTTGCCAACCAATTCTCCCTTTAAGTTTTGAGATATATTTAATTTTTTTTATAGACCATTCTTCTGGAATATCACCAATCCAAGCAATTTTGCTGTGCTTTACTTTCTCAATCATTTTATCGCCTCGTTTCCAAGCAGGGCTGATACCTTTTCCGATAGTCCGCGTTCAATTTCCATAAACTGTGCTAGTAGTTCATCAGCCTTTTCCGGTTCCTTGTATTCGTAAAAATAACGTGTAAATGGGAACTCAGCACCGATCTTCTCTCTGTTACTTGAGGTTGTTTTCTTGTTAGGATCATACTCGTAAACATAAATGGCGTCCGGTACATGAGGGTAAACTTCACGTTTGAAGTATTCTTCTACGTCTTCATTCAGCGGGACAATTTCAGTGTCTTTGGTAGTGGGATCTGGGATGATATTCCCTTTTTTATCCTTCTGCACTACAGCAGTTTTATCCATCACTGATAATTCCATAGCAATAGCTGTTAATCGGCTAGGAGTCATTCCTTCTATATTGCCAATTAGATTTTTGAGCATTCCCTCAAACTCCGAATAATCTTTGTATTCTTTGTCACTGATGTTTTGCTCTAAAACTGAAATTACAGCTTCAATGAATTCTTTACCTTTTTGATACTTTCTAAATTTTTTCTCTTCTTCAGGCCTGCGTGGACTGGTTTCAAGCAGCTCTTCATATTCAGCCTCGTTAAAAAGATTTCCGTTTGCAGTAAAAAGTGTACTTGTTTTCAAAGATGCAATGTTTGCTGCAGAGAGAGAGCCTGTCCGCTGCAGAGGTTGGTACACTGCATATTCTTTATACATGAAGTCTTTATTGTTAAATATTTTGCAATACTTACCGGGCTTAAATTCAGAATAAATTTCAGTAATGCGACGTATATCTTCTCGTGATATCTCCTTGCGCTTTTTACCGAGAGATTTTTTCAATGGTTTCCAAAAATCTACGGCATTAATTAGCTGAACCTTTCCTTTTCGTTCTGGAGATTTGTTTTTTGAGAGAATAAAAGCATAAATACCTATACTTGTGTTGTAAAACAAATCAGTCGGAAGTGCGATAATTGCTTCTATTAAATCATTCTCCAACATATAACGACGGATCTGGCTTTCTCCACTTGTTGTATTACCTGAGAAAAGCGGGGAGCCGTTTGTTATTATAGCTGCACGTCCGAGTTTTTCATCCATTTTATAAATAGCATGCTGCATAAATAGCAGCTGCATATCGGTGGATGCTGGAAGTCCTGCGGGAAAACGTCCTTTTTTTCCTTTTTTATGCTCGTCTTTGACAGCTTTCTCTACGCCATCTGCAGCATCTTTACCACCCCATGATGCGCCGAAAGGAGGATTGGAAATAACAATTCGCATGGATTGATCTTCAAAACAATCCTTTTTCATCGTATCCTGTAGGCGAATGTTATTTGAATTCTCACCTTTAATTAACATATCTGCCAAACAAATTGCATAAGACTCGGGATTAATTTCCTGACCGAATAAACGAACATCAGCGTCGGGATTCATACGTACAATAAAATCATGAGTGGTAGACAACATACCACCCGAACCGCAGGCCATATCTAGCACGGTTACCACTTTACCCTCAGCATATAGGTCGTCACATCCTTCGGCTAAAAGAATATTAACTAGTAAACGTATGACCTCGCGCGGAGTATAGTGGTCGCCAGCCTCTGCATTTTCAGAGAACCTTCTGATAATTTCTTCAAACATATATCCGGCTTTGATCCCATCAATGGTGTTAGGGTTCAAATCTAATTCTGAGAATTTTCTAACTACGCTGAGGAGACGGTTATTTTTATCCAATTTCAGAATTTCTTTTTCAAAATCTAGACTCCTGATAATAGTCTGCACATTAGCTGAAAATCCCTCTATATAACTAATGAAGTTAGCTGCTATGTTATCGGCGTCATTTAGCAACTCACTTAGAGTGAATCGGCTGGTATTATAAAATGGATATCCAGATATCCTTTCAAGTATTTGAGGTGGTGTATCCTTTTTCTTTTCATAAGCAGCAATAACCGCTTCTTTGGTTTGTGCGAGAGCGCATTCGAAACGGCGAATAATAATCATCGGTATTATTACATCTTTATATTTATCCGGTTTATAGGCACCTCTCAAGCTGTTAGCAATTGAGAAAACCAGATCTACTTCTTTACTAACGTTTATGCTGGTATCATCCATCATAACTTCGGTTATTCTTGCCCTAGCCATAGCATAAAGCCCCCTGATCAATAATCATTAATGTCTATACCGGCCTTTAATAGCCTTTCATAACGTTCGTTTGACATTACTACTGCTATAGGTTTACCGTTCTTGAGAACAAAAGCAGTCTTGTCTGATTCTGCCAAGGAAGTAAGAATCTTTGATGACTGCCCACGAAGGAAGTCTCCTATATTGTGATGCTCCATTGGCATTTTTTCTTTTTGCTTGTTTTCAGGCATCGCTATTACCTCCTTCCAAGACAAAAATATACATGTTTAATTATAGCACAAACCAATTACAATTACAATCTACTTTTACCAATCTTTTTACATTATAAAATAAATTAGCTTCTTTAAATCATTCTTTTATAAAAATTCTTTAACACATTATGTTAAACATAAGTTGGAGCAAAACCACTGAAATAGGCGGTATTGCTCCGTTTTATTTATGTAATGTTTTCTTGCTTAAGCCAAAAAACCAGTATTTACGCGGTTTTTTCATTAACATATCATGATAAGACTTTAGCTTTTTTTATGATTAATCTTTATCTCAGAGAGTTGGCCAACCCTCAAAATTGAAGGATGGAGGATATAAGATGCAAGACTCAATGAGCAATGCAAAAACGCTGTCAATAATTTCAATGCCCATAAAGGGCAGACCATACAAGCATCAGATTCGTGCTTTCAATTTCATCTGTAGTCTATTTGGGCTTTTGAAGGGTGGTGGTGTTTCTGCCATTTCCGGATGGGGTGCAGCGCTCCTGATGGAAATGGGCTGAAAAGCACCGGAAAAACTCTTGTCTCAATCGCTATTATAGGAGCATTGCTTGCTGCAGGAAGAATAAAACGTGTGCTGATTGTTGCGCCACTTTCCATTCTGGGAGTGTGGGAAGACGAGTTTAAACGGTTCGCAGATTTCCCATATCAGCTTATAGTCCTTAATGGCATGATTCAAAAGAAAATCCAACAGCTAAGATTTTTAACTGGCGAAGGTGTCCATGTGGTGGTAGTCAACTACGAATCTGCATGGAGAATGGAAAAGGAACTGGCAAACTGGCATCCTGACATTATCATCGCCGATGAAGGACATAAAATTAAAACTCATAATACAGCGGTTTCAAAAGCAATGCACCGATTGGGCTTGCTTGCCCAGTATCGGCTCCTACTGACAGGAACGGTTATAACCAACAAAGCCATAGATGTATTCAGCCAGTACAAGTTTCTTGATCCTCGTATCTTTGGAAATAGCTTCTATGCATTCCGAAACCGGTATTTCAACATGGTTGGCTATGGCAACCATACGCCAGTGCTGAAAAAATCAATGGAACAGGATTTGATGAAAAGGATTCACAGCATTGCATTCCGGGCGACCAAAGCGGAGTGTCTGGATTTGCCGGAAACCACCGATATTATTCGCCATATTGAGCTTGAGCCTGTCACTTTAAAGAAATATAAAGAGCTTGTCAAACAAAGCTATACTGAGCTGTCAGCAGGAGAAGTAACAGCTACAAACATACTGACACGCTTGCTTCGTCTTTCGCAATTAACCGGCGGCTTCATCGGAAGCGATGACGGTGGGAAAATCGAGCAAGTCAGTGATGCCAAGTTGAAAGCTCTTGAAGATATCCTTGAAAGCAGTATTCAAGAAGGACATAAGCTGGTTGTCATAGCAAGGTTTATCCCTGAAATTCATGCTATATGCAGGTTGCTGGAGAAAAAGAACATCGGCTATGCGTGTATTTATGGTGCGACTAAGGATCGCCAAGAACAAGTAAACCGGTTTCAATGTGATCCCGACTGCATGGTGTTTGTAGGCCAGATTGCAACCGCTGGACTCGGTATTACGCTGACTGCTGCAAGCACAATGGTATTTTACTCCCTTGATTATTCCATGTCGAATTTCGAGCAGACAAAGGCCCGCATCCATAGAGTTGGACAAAAGAATGG
>Ga0255342_1004284_pt1 | contig 14741 bp, 19 predicted proteins | sample wastewater_treat_3_FD_192416 | JGI IMG/M metagenome (GOLD analysis project Ga0255342, IMG submission 192416) | Wastewater microbial communities from Lulu Island WWTP, Vancouver, Canada - plant14 | ecosystem: Engineered > WWTP > Wastewater > Unclassified | place: Canada: Vancouver, British...
CTCTTTCTTTAAGTATCCTGCTTACAGACTTGCTCGATATATGTATATCTTTCTGCCTGACCAACAATTCTGACATGTGCTGACAACTTGCGCCTTTGTATTCATTTTGAGCTAGCAAAGCAACCATACCTTTGATATCTCTAGCTCTTCTTGCTTCTTTGTGCTCAAGAAAACGTCCTCGCCTTCTCTTATGGTGACATTTTCTCAGTCTCATTTCGTGGTGAAAATATCGCTGTCCGAGAGCATGATTAATCCGTTTTCTGTACAGATAGAGAGAGTCCTTCTAGTTGTAAAAACTAAGTTAGGTTAGGTTGGCGAAGGATAGCCGGACGAAACCTATTACCCGCGTCGTGTTTCAACTGTCTCTACCGGTTCTTCCACCTTGGTCTGGATTCAATAGTGCATTAGCTTGAGTTATCAGCTCTTGCAGTACAGCCTTATTCTGCTCTGGCTTAAGGGTTACTGCTTCGACCAGTGTTGAAGCTGCGTTGATGTGCTTTTGGGCCACACCCTCTGCTAATGCTACTTCTTCAGCAAATGGATCTACAAACAGTGCATAGACTGCTTCCGCTGCATAGAATATCTTGGTCTCTGCATCGGTAAATGTCAGTTGCGTTTCTACTGTTGCGGTTCCATCTTTGTATTTGACAATGGCTACTGCTTTATCCGGTATGTCCGATGTTTTTGCAGACCAGCTGTTGTTTCAACTGGTGGCAACATATTGCCCACCAACCTCAATGGTTCCACTGATTGATGATGCGTTTGCGTGTTTGGTGTAGCCTGCTTTGTTAAGTGTTTGCTGCCCTAATAAGGTTTCTCCCTTATAGGGCTCGATTACTATAGTTTTAGTGTCGCTTACTTTTCTACCCGAGTTATCAAAGTCAAGGTTAATTCCTACCCCTTACCCCAATACGCGAACTGCACCACCATCAGATCTCTTCTCGACGATCCTAGCCAATACTGCCTTCTGACCAGCCTCACCCAAGTCATTGCATCCGGTTACCAGACCCTGCAGTGTAGTTATCTTCTCTGTAACCCATATGCCTGAATGGGTTTGGTGACTTACCTTATGGAATCTCCCCAGTAGCATGGTCACAAAGGAGATGTCATTAAGGGCTTCAATATCTTCGGCTTTGTTCACCAAGTCCATTGATTCTCCGGTTACCAGTCTGGTATCTACCATATCGTTAGAGTATGTGGTCAGCTTACCCAAGTCGTAACCTTCACTCGGTTTGTTGCTCTTGAGATCGTAGAATACTGCCGTCTTTCTGTTTTTACCGCCATCTGCGGTCTTATCAAGGACGGGGCATAGTCGCTTTTAGCACCAACACTGACGCTTAACGTGACTAGACAGCCTTCTGAGGCTTCTCGGTAGTTGTATTTCTCCAATGCCAAGTAATTGTTGACGGCTTCTAGGCCTTCAAATGCGTCCTTGCCCTGCCAATCTAGTGTTGCTTTGTACATTACGCCTGCACTGGTTACTATGAAGGAATCATAGTTTGCTGTTGCTTTGGCTTTGTTAAACCACAGGGTCACATCGGTATTGGGTTCCAAGGCTACCCATTTACTATCAACTTTGCTGGCAATTAGTCAAACTTCGCCAGGCCTAAAGGATACAGGATTTGTACCATTCATCAGTTTGTATTCTACATAGGTTTTGCCGTCATGCTCGTCTTCTCCGGTGGTGGCTTCCCAGGTAGCAGTCTTCATTTCATTCTTCTAGTCTAAGGCTGCTATGTAAGTTCTAGAATCTTCTCTTTTTGTCTTTACTACAAACGTACGTAGTCCTGTTTCCGCTTCTACGTTATACCACATTGTGGCATCGGTACTAGCAGTCAGCTCTTGCCAATCTCCTTCACCATCTTCTACTTTGATGTATTCTACGTTGCCTTCTGCTACCAGTTTGCATTCGAGACAAATCTCACCCGCTGCGTCGCCTGCTGTATCCGGAAATACGCCTACGTTACCTGTAGACTCAAAGTTAGTTGCTAATGGTTTGGCTACTGTTACCGCACAGCTATCCTTCCTAGTACTACCCGCAGCTGAAGTTGCTGTGATGCTACCTTCGCCCTCAGATATCGGTGTGAGTATCCCATTAGCATCTATTGTTGCTATATTAGCATCATTGCTTGTCCAGTCACCTTCTTCATTGGTAGCATTTGAAGGATTTACAGTAGCGGTTATCTTGCCTGTTGCTCCTCTGGCATATAAGGTCATCACTGTTGGGTTAACACTGGTGGCGCTTATAGTTATGTGAGGGCTATTATACAATCGCAGTTTTCTGTAAGTGGCAAAGTGACATTGAGGCTTTATATCAATGGTTGTCTAGGATCTAGCAGAGTATACATAGTAGGAGCTAGCAGCGCATTAGAATACAGCTTTGGTACATACTATCTCTCCAGGAGACACAATTGCAGTTTCAGCAGACTATAAGAGCTGCACATACATGGAGAACTCCAACGATTCCTCATATTGTGAGCTTTTCCAGGCATTCGATAGATATAACTAAAAGTCATGGAAATGCTAGAGTGTCATACAGTAAGTGATATAATCAAAAAAGAAAACAGATGGTTAAAGGGGTTGATAGTATATGGGGAACTGCATTTATTGTGGCAAACCCGCAGGACTTTTGAAAACACATCATAAAGAGTGTAAGGAGAAAAACAAGTCAGCGTGGAATGCCATGTTGGCTAAAGCCAAAGATGCTGCGCTGGGCAATGTACCTTTGGATGGTCTCAAACAAGACCTTCAAAAACTAGCTCAAAATGGTTACATGTCTGAAGACAAGGTACGGGAAGGCATGATTGAGGGATGGGAAGAGGCGGTACTTCACTTTTTGGAAGATGGCAACCTTGACTCGGAAGAGGAAGCTACGCTAACTTCTTACGCTGAACATTTTGGTTTTGCCCAGGATGATCTGGATAAAAAAGGAATATACACTCGGCTTGTAAAAGGAGCTGTACTAAATGACATCATGCAGGGAAAAATTCCACAACGCATTCATACTGACACACCTTTGCCCTTTAATTTCCAAAAACACGAAAGTCTGGTCTGGGTATTTCCAAACGTCAAATACTATGAAATGAAAACGCACCGTGAATACGTTGGTGGTAGCAGTGGTGCAAGTATTCGAATAGCTAAGGGCGTATATTACAGAATTGGAGCTTTCAAAGGGCATCCAGTAGAAACCGAAGAGAATGTTTATATAGATAGTGGTATGTTAGCTGTTACAACAAAGAACATATATTTTTACAGTTCCAAGAAAACATTTAAAGTTCCATTCTCAAAAATAGTATCTTTCACGCCATATGCTGACGGAATAGGCATACAAAGAGATGCTGCAAGTGCTAAGCCTAGAGTTTTTGTAACAGGTGATGGTTGGTTCACATACAATTTAGTAACTAATCTGGCAAAAAATACTTAGAATTACATCTCCAATAAAGCGGTAATGCTGCTGGAGACAGGAAACCCTAATGTAAGATTCAAACCTCGCTTGATTGAAGGAGTCCAATTGCAGAACCCACCAGAACCTCAAAGACTCATATTAGATGGTCAGCAACGTATAACATCTTTATATCAAGCCCTTTACCTAGATAAACCGGTTAAAACTACTGATAGCCGTAGACAAGAAATTAAGCGCTGGTATTATTTGGATATGAATATAGCAACAGATGCAACTTTCGATAAAGATGATGCTATAGTTTCAGTTCCAGCGGATAGAATAATTAAGGGCAAGGGTAATGTAGTAATAGCCGATTATTCAACTCTGTTAGAAGAATGTGAGGCTGGAGTGCTTCCCATACAGTATTTATTTAAGCCTGATAAACTTTTACAGTGGCAGAATCAATATTTTAGTGTTGATATATCTCAAGAACGTTCTTTACGCTGGAGCAGATTCATGGCAGAAGCGTTCTCAGCCTTTAACAATTATCAAGTACCTGTGATAACGCTTTTGAACACAACTCAAAAAGAAGCTCTATGTCAAGTATTTGAGAACGTAAATACCGGTGGTGTAACTCTAACAGTATTTGAATTACTGACAGCTTCTCTTGCAGCGGATAGTTTTTTGTTACGAGATGATTGGAATTTAGGATATGAAGGTTGCCAAATGTCAACAGCCATTTTGTCCGCACCCCCTTATGGGGATTTTAACATGTCCGCTAACAGTCATCCGCAGATACAACTCTGCCTGCCCTCAAATCATTAAACCCTTTCTCAATTTCATTGTTGAACTCTTCAGGTGCTAAATCCCCAACCGCAAGAGGTCTATTATGTGTAATTTCGGCTTCAAATGGTAGCCCCTTTTGCAGAATAACCTGTCTTGAAAAATATCGATAGCATTTGACATAGGTACGCCAAGTTTATTTAACACCGTTTCTGCTTATTCTCTTATTTCTGGCTCGATACGAACAAAAACGCTTGTGGTTTTCGACATGCATATCGCCTGTTTCAATGCGCATATCTTGGTATAGACTTCGTAATCAAAATCAAAATTTGTTCCGTGCCTAAATAGTCTACCCGGCAAAGGATAATGCTTCCTATTGCCGCCGAAGCAGATCCGGCCTTTGAGTTTTTGCGCATATACCGGGTGAGCGAGCTTCTCCCAGATTTCCAGGGGCATCCGCTTCATCTGTTGTTTCAGCCACATATTAGACCTAATCTGCTCAAATAACACTTCCTCAGCCAGGTCTTGTTTTGCCTGTAGAAAGTGTTCTCGCACCCTTTCTATCTGAATGGTATAGCCCAAGCTGGGATTGGCCTTATACCAGTTAGCTTCATCAGCCCAATCATCATCGTCATCAATGCCGTAAATAACGGGCTAGAGGATGGGGCCATGTTTTTTGCCTCCTAATATATCTTCGGCTTTCTGGTGGACTTCCCAGCAGATCGAGTTTCTATCGGTGCCAGCTGTTGTGATTAAGAAAAACAAAGACTGCTTCCTAGCATCCCTTCTGCCCATGGTCATCATATCGTAAAGCTGCCGGTTAGGCTGCGCACGTAGCTCATCAAGCACTATCCCGTGAACATCAAGATTGAAAACCACCCCGATGTAAAGTGGTTAAAACGACGAAAGCCGCCGAAAATGGCGACTGTCATCTTAAAACTCCAGCCTTTTTAGCTAAAGCCACTTTGTGTTTCTATTACTTCAAAATCGCTACTATTCAGTTCTCCCCCAACTCGTACCTGACCTTCTCATCCGAGTATTGATAATATCTAAGGTGTTTATCTTTTTGGAGCCTGCCAATAAGAATGTAGGGAGGTATATTCTGTTCTGCACAAAATTGCTTCATGCAAGACAGTGAATAATCTCCTTTTTGTGCAAATCTATCATATTCCTCCGCATCGAGCAAAGTATTTGCGGCAAATTCGTCTGCTCTATCTTCTGCCTCACTTTTTGAAAAATCATAATCGACTAATTTGTCCTCAACATCTCCGTTAATAATGTGTCCGATTTCATGAAAGAATGTGAACCAAAAGATATCTGCAAATTTTCGCCTGGTGGTCATAATCAAGTTTAAAGTACTATCATTGTTCTTTTTAATCACACCCTGAACCGGGGCACCACTAAAATGTTTAACGATCGAAAATTTGATTCCACACTCAGCCAAGTAAGTTCTCAGCTGGGACTGAATCTCAGCCACATTTTCTTCAAACATTAGTTCTTTTATCAGGGGGATTTTTTGTTTCAACTTATGTGTATCAAGCTCTTGCTCAATCTCCTGGTTATCTGTTATCAAGTCGCACATTCTCAGCCATGTAAACAAAATATATGGATCCACACTAGTAGCCGTCTCCAAACGATAAGCACCTGCTTGTGATAGCTCTGAGATTTGTTTTAGACTGCTGACATTTAAAAACTTCCTCAGCTGAACAACAAGCATTGGTCCATGCGCTTCTTGGTCTATCAATCCCTTTTTTTTGAGGTGTTTGACAATATTCTTCAAATTTTCGGCAATCTTAAGTTCATCATCTGAAATGGCATTGATATCTTCAAAATCTGCCAGCTCTTTATCATAATTAGCCTGCAGATTTATCCAGAAACTAGCATCAACGCCTAAGGCATATTCTAGTTTTTTGGCAAAAGTAACTGATATAGCCTTTTGACCATTAATCACATTGCTAACGTGTGGTTCTGTCACGCCAGTTCTTAAAGCTAATTCTTTCTGACTCATCCCCCGCTCTTCGAGGACTTCTTTTAAAGTCTCTCCCGGATGAATAATAAATTCACGGGATAAGCCACTCTTGTTTTTGACCATGATAATCCATTACCCCCTTTATAATAACCGAATCACACTTTTTTAAAGAAGCGGGGTCTAAATTTTCGACATCAGGCTTGACAACGAGTCTAATATTATCGGAAATAGTAATTCCATAGTGTTCCTGTAAATTACCAACCAATGAATGAGGTTTCCCCAGCCCGACACCGAGGTAAATGCTAAAATTGGCAGCAGCTTTTAATTGATCACAGCGCTTCTTTGTATTTCTTGTTAAATCTTTCCCTATTTTCTTTTTCATCAATTCAAAATCGCTGAAGTATTTTTCTACCGTTCGGTTTTCATATTTAAATTTCACACCCCGGATCGCCACCTAATTTAACTATTCGGTTAACTTAACTAATTGGTTAACTATATTATAGTTTAGATATCAGCTTTTTTCAAGGAAAATCTAAAGACGTTATAGAACTAACAATCCCCGTTCATCGTACACCGATTTATCGCTGACCCCTTCGTTCCCGATACACCTGTCCAGAGCTATAATGAGGGCTACTGCGCCATCAATCTTGTCTGTTGATTTCGCCTTATGTGGACTGGCTTAAAATCATTTCTTAACCGACTGGACCAGCCGCCAGGCGGCCGGGCTTAGCCCAGGTTAACTGATCCACATAGCGCCAGCCACCCTCTGCCGGTATCTGATAGACATTACCGGCCCACTTGAAAAAACCAATCACGGTATTCATCGGGCGATATCCCGCCGTAGTCATCCGTTCTTTGCATGGCATAGGGTCGAGGGGCAATAGCGCGGTTGGCTTTGTCCCCATTCATCAGCTCTTCTACATGGGATAGATTGGTGCTGTCACCGCAGAGCAGCCTATGGGAGTCTAATAACCAGATGTCCCCGGTTGGGTAATGGGTTCCTCTGGTGCTTCCTCATCGAAGTCATCTTCTTGGCCCTCTTCTTTAAAGCCCAAAATCTCATCTATTTCCTCGGCATCAAAGGCCGCAATATCCTTCAATCCATCATCTAAGTTCTTAAGCAGCTCTCCCAACTTGGGTAGGTCCCAGTCACCTCTGATTTTGTTTAGAGCAATGTTTAAGGCTTTTTCTCGTTCAGGCGAGAGTCCACCACAGATACTTCTATCTCAGTGTCTCCCCGCTCCTATAAGATTTTCGCCTGTGGTGACCAGAGATGAGCACATTGCCCCGTTTGTTCATCAACAGCGGTGCCACCAGGTCAAGTTCATCAATGGATTTCAATAATTTTCGTATTGTGCATCCCCAGGCATTAAGTCTCCTCTAGGGTTGTATTTGACTGGATTAATCTGATCTATGGTAATCCGCCTGATCCCCAAAATGACCACCTCTTTTCTCTTCAATAGGTTTTTCTCCCTTAATGTAGAAATAGCAATTGCTTGAACTTACCAATTCTACAGAAGGGAGGTGCGATTTAGTGAAGATTGAAGGTTTTGATAAGTTGCAGAGAAAATTAGAACAAATGGAAAAGGCCGCCAAGGAACTGGACGGCACCCATTCCGTATCCTTTGCAGATTTGTTTACTCCATCTTTCATGCAAAAATATACTCAGTTTCAATCGTTTGAAGATTTTCTTTCATCAAGTGGTTTTCAAGTAAACTCCCATGAAGATTTTGAAGATATTCCTGATAAAGAGATGGACGCCTATGTGGCAAAAACTACAGGTTTTGAAACGTGGGAAGATATGCTCTTGAAAGCAATGGAAAAATATATTTTGAAGAAGTTAGGCTTTTAACCCCTTGGCAAGCTGGCCTTAATAGTAAGCTCAACTTTCTGTAGCCGGCTTGCCAACTCAATCATCTCTTCTACCATAGACCTCAATTCTTCGAGTCCATATATCTCCATATTTGTTCTGAGGGTTTTTAGGGTTTTGCCATCCATTTCTTTCACCCCATCTTTCCGATCTGTTTTTAACTACTTTTTTCAAACTGCTTATTTCCCGCAATATTGAGCTTCGAGCCTTATACACCCGCCCTTGAATTTTGCGAATTCTTGCGCGAGACCCCGCCGCCGCTTTACTTAAAGCAGAGCAAATTGCTAATAGCTCAGATGCCAAACGTCATTCTGATGTCGAGGAAGCGCTGCGTAAGTTAAAAGCATGAGCTGCCAAATTCTATGGACAACACAATTTAGAAAGGATTACAATCTTGCGGAAAAACGTGGACTTAATATTACCCTATTAGATTATTGTATCCGCACGCTTTCGACTGGAAAAAAGCTGCCACCCGAATTCCGTGTCCATAACCTTTCCGGCAGATGGAGTGGCTATCATGAGTGCCATATTCAGCCTGACTGGCTTTTGATTTACCGTATCGATGTCAATAATTCAATTCTTGTTCTAGTTCGAACCGGTAGCCATCGCGATTTGTTTTGGCCGTGCCGTTACCTGGTGCATAAGGTGCCCTATTATCTGTAACCATACACAGCACCTTTCTAGCCCCAGCGGTCGTCTTCTTTGGCCGTTTTCCTATCATGGCAAGTTTTGCATAGAGGCTGCACGTCGTTGATATCAAAGAACAGCTTCACATCACCTTTGTGGGGTTTAATGTGATCCACCACTGTTGCTGGGATGATTCTTTTATTCCCAAGGCAGATGACACAGAGAGGCTGTGGTGTTTAGTTAAAACCTGTTCCCGCAATCTCTGCCAATGGCTAGAGTTATATAGTTTCCTATAAGGCCTAAAGCCGGCCGTTTTTGTTGTATTCCGGGTCTATTTTCTTTTGGTGTTTTCTCAATACCTTCTTTCCGTCAGCTCCGGATATCCGGAATAGCGGCAGGGCTTTAGAGGCAGGTATAAATGAACATCATCAAGGGATGCATCTATTTGAATTCGTCGGGCTAGCGGTGTCCGCACCATTCGCCCCACAAAAGGTGAGCAATATATGTATGGTCCTGGGCCCTGGGAAAAGGCATCATTACTTCAGCACGAGGACAGTCCCAACCGGTAGGAAGGTTCATCTTAAGAAATACAATGCCAACATTTTCCTCTTCTTCAATACGGGAAGTTTCAATACGTCGCACCCTGTGACTAGCTATATTTAGCTCACCAATTTCACTGACGGTGTGGACAACCTCCCCCGCCCGCAGCCGCCGGCCAATTGCACTTTCTATCGCAGTTAAACAGCAAGCAAAGTTTGTCTTGGTAAGGGTATCTTTAGTTGCGTTCTTTACCTGAATTACGAGAATAGGTCTAACCTCGGTCCCACCTTCCCTTTTAAAGTAGCCGAGAATGCTTCGCTAGATAAAGAAATCGATGCACAAAAAGAAAAGATTACTACCCTTGAAAACGCCCTCAAAAATGCAGTGCAGTCCTTTGGCGAAAACTATAAACGTACCCTTGCCTAACAGACCAGCTTGATAACGCTGATGCGGAACTGGGAGGATAGCAGCCTCGTATTGAACGAAAAAGAAGCAGTACTCATCAGGCGCATTCTTGCCTTCTTACTTGAGAGATATTCACCCTGCAAGATTGCCAAGACTCTTACGGCTCAAAGCATCCTTTCACGTGGCAAAAAACAAAAATGGAATACTGGAACACTAAAGCGAACCCTTCAGAACGAAGAACGCAAAGGTAATGCCCTTTTGCAAAAAAAGGCTACACAACTGATTTCCTCACTAAGAAAAAGAAAACTAATCAAGGTGAGATTACCCAATACTGTGTTAAAAACAACCACGAGGCAATTATCGACGCTGCTGTATTCGATATGGTTCAGATAGAACTGGAAAATCGCAATCCGGGTCCTAACCGCCGAAATGGTGTCAGCATTTTTTCAAGCACGATAAAATGCAGCGGGTGCGGCTCTCGGTGCGGCTCTCGGTGCGGCTCAAAGGTATGGCACTCCACCAGTAAATATCCCCGCACCATTTACCAGTACAATCATACATATGATGACCACAATCACTGCCGGACAGGACACCCTAATAAAGAAACAATCAGGACGCTCTTCATATCCGCGGTCAATAAGCTACTCTCGGAAAGGGAAGAAATTCTTCGAAACTTTGAACTTATAGAGACTACGGCTTTTTGATACTGCCGACCTGGAAAAAGAGCAAGCTGAACTTCAAAACAAACTTAAAGTCGTGGCTAGGATGTTGCAGCAAGTCATCGGTGAAAACGCACACTTCGGTCTTAGCCAAGGGGAATACCAGGAACGATACAACGGACCGGTTGAGCGCCTTGACCCTGCAAAGGTAGGACATACTGCAGTCACCGAAGAAATCATCGACAACAAGACAAGGCTCAGTACGATTAATGCTCTCCTCTACACCCTTGGCAGGCAAGATAACTTACTTGTCGAATTTGACGAAAAACTGTGGTGCAGCCTTGTGGACTGCCCTACTGTTCGTGATAATGATGATGTTCTGCTCACTTTCGAAGACGGAACAGAAATCCAGGTATAACGCACCCTGCTTCTAGCCGACAACAGGGGATAAACCTCATTGTTACAACCCCATATTACGAACACGATTGTGAGTTGTGAGTTATCAAAAAGATGATCTCCCACCCAGATTTTTAAGACATCGATTTTCAAAGCAGAAATACGTACGTAACAATATTGCTTGGGAACTCTGACGGGGGCATGTATGGATCAACCACGAATGTATGGGGCGACACGACCTCCGAAAGCAAAGACTCTCCACTTACTCAGAACTATGTCCTTTACAAGTGTAATTACGTGTACATCCGTGACAATCTGTGGGGAGTCAACAAAAAATCCTTCTTCTACATGTGGGTAAACATGGATATACGCTGCATCGCGCTGTTTGTCATATCGAATGACACTACTCATACCCGGCGATGGGATGGATTTGTAATATGCTATGGCTTCAGAAAAATCACCCCAGTCATCAATAGTCGGCTCAAAAACAAGCCTAATCATCTCATCATAGCAAAACTGCTCTTGTGCCAACAATCTCGTGAAAGCGTAGGCAGTTAACAACAACTGCCATTCTTCAGATGTATATTCTTCAACTAGGAAGGTAGCAATAGCAATAGTATCTTCTTCAGTCATATCCGATCCGATCAAGTTACCCCAAAAAGGTGAGCCTGTAATATTCTTCTTATTTGAGCCGTGAGATTCAAGGTGAATCACTGGAGCCTGTAAACCACGTTCGTTTTCAGCACAGAGTATACCATTCGTTTCGAAAAAATCAGAAAGTTCAATGACTAAGTTCTCAATTTCTTGTACAAATTTCACGACACAGTACAGCCTAAGTAGCTCGCTATCTTGGGCAATATGGCGAATTCTTTCTTCATCTGCATGTAGATGGAGGCCGTACATGGTATCATCTATTGATTCATCCAGAGTTCTTTCCGTACCGTCTGCCAAAACATGATTGAGTGATTGATTACAGGATTGTTCAAAACGTGCCTGAAACGCAGACAAATAATCTGAATGCTCAGAAAAACGAGAAATAGCTTTAGAAACAATATCGGTTAAATATAAGTTGCCCCTCCCATTTCGTGTATATTTACGTAGTAGCATGAGTCGAGTATGTGCGGCGACATATGTAGTGTCTGAGAGATTGCCAGATACCGCCTCAGAATAATCTAATGGAAGTTGTTGCGTAAAACGCTTGTATTCTTTAACTGTGGTTTGGAATAGTTCTAATTCCACTATAATCCCTCCTAAACAGACTGTTAGCGCAAAGGGCGTAAACCCCCTCAGGAAGCCTTCAAAACAGGGTAACCAAATCGTATCGTTTTCGTGGTAATTGTTCCCATGTACATGCAGTCTGCCTGTCCTGTGTAAAGGCATTCCAACAACTGCAAGGCATGATAATTATCGACTTCAGCCAGAGCATGCCAGGATGCCATGCTCATTCTAAACCCGATCCATCGGTGCCAACGTCCGAAAAGATCGGCTCACCAAAATTAGCCACCACATTAACTGCCCACGGGAAACCGGCTCTTTTCACCGCTGCCGTTATTAAGGCATACTGCCGTCCCTCCGAAGCAGATAACACCCGCCATAAGTCTGATAGATCCTCTCCTCGGTTTGCCAACCATATTTCCTTTACGTGTAGTGAACCCCTGTTGTCAAGACATTTTCGCTCAAAAAATGAGTAGAGGTTGTGCCACTGCCTGGCAATGTCCGCTAGCAAATGCTCCCTCAAATTCTTCAGGGCTTAAATACCCCAGAGCCGAATGCACATATAGTTTGTTGTAGTCGAACTCAATCCAATTGGCTAACAATGCATAGGCTTCTTGAAAATTGCTGAACTCGTTTATCCAGACTACCTCTTCTTTTATGGTTCTCATCATCCTCTCAGTATCAGCGTTTCCCTTGGGATTGTTGTAAGATGTGAATATTTGCTCTATCCCTAAGGTGGCCATATCTTGCATGAAACTGCAAGATGTGGGTTGAGATCCATTATTGTTTACCAGTTTAAGCCCGTTGTCTCGCACCCCGTAAGGGAACTAGTTGTTTAGCGCCATATCGAGGGCTTCTTTCCATTCAGAGGACCTGCTCCTTAAAGAAAGGTTCCAACCAACTATCTTCTTGGTATACCAATCCAGTACCACAACTAAATACACCCAACCTACGCTTTCCACCATGAACTTGGTCATATCTATTCCCCAGTATTCATTTGGTCGCTCCGCTCTAGGCTTTGAACCTCCTGAGCCTGGACGCATTTCCCTTCTTGTCGCCTGTGGCACTGTTAGATTGTGTTCCTTCATGATCCCATACACCTTTTTGTGGTTTACATTTATGTTTAGACGGTGTTTTCAAAAGGCTGTGACTCGTCTGTATCCCCAGAAAGGGTGGCATGATTTGATAGCTTCGATTTCTTCGAGAAGTTCTTCATCTAGACAACGCTCAGCCCTTGCTCTTTTCAAAGGATAATCCTTGACGTAACAATAATAACTGCTCCTTGATATACCTACCAGGCGGCACGACTCTTTTATGCTCAGACCCCTTTCTTTAAGCTCTTTTACTGTATCTATCTTTTCTCAAACAGTTCGTCCGTTTTCTTAGAACTTCTATCTCACTAGCCTGTTTCCCAATGATCTTCTGAAGTTTTTGGATTTCTGCCTCCAGGGCACGGTCGTAGGCTTTATTGCCACTTTCGAGAAAAGCACAACGCTACTTGTGGTACATAGTCTGACTTAAGCTGTTCTCCTTGCATATCTCGCATACGCTTTTCTCACCTTTTAGACCCTGCATAACTGCGGCGAACTCTTTGTCACCAGTACGCTTCCCAGATTTCATATCTGAACCCTCCTCATGGCTTGCATAGAATAACCCGTTCTTTTCCCTTTCAACAAAACCCTACACTTCAAAGTGTCCAACATTTTATGGGTTCAGTATATACGCACTTCAGCTTTACATAGAGGAGTTAGCTCTGGCAAGTGCTTCTCGAAAACCAACCCCGATTCTTTCTTTGGCAATTTCTATTTACTTTAATCCTTAAACGTTCTGTTAGAGTTCTATCTTCTATTTGCGCAATTAAATCATCTATTGCCGAAATTATTACTCCTCCCGATCATCAGATGCTTCACCTTTCATGACCCGCTTATCATCTTCAATAATTTTAAACTTCAACAACTTCCCCACTTTATGAGCGGGCATCTCTTTATCAGTCAATCTATAAGTGGTATCTTTACTAATACCCAAATGTTCAGCTATTTCTCCAAGGGATGACCATTTTTCTGTACTTTAATAACCTGTTTTTGCAATCTCTCCTTCGAGAATTTACTGCTTACATTACATTAATTCCCAGTTAATGCAGGCCTTAATTGGTTTCATTATGTATTTGAGCACATTGTTTGTTATACCCCTCAAGAAGCAGATTGCTCCCCGGGCTTTGCCGCCGACATGCAAAGAAAAACCCCATGAGAGAGCAGATGTTCACTCTCCCACAGGGCTGCTTGGTTTTTCCGTTGCTAACGGGTTAGGTTAGCCGGGTAAGGAATGTTTCGTGTTACGGTGTTGCTTGTGCCACAGTAAAAGTCTCCGTACCGCTACCCAGTACTACTTCTTGGTCATTGCTGATATCCAGCAAATAGACTGTTACACTGTAGCTGGCGGCTGCAAAGCTTGTCTGGAATGGTGTGGTTACGCCTTCTGCCGTCAACAGTGCCGGTAGCTGCGTTAAGGTGAATCCGGTGGAGGGGCCAAAGTAAGCAACTCCCTCGGCATTGGTGGTAAAGCTGTGCCATGTGCTTAGGTCGCCCGGATCGTCCCCAGTCTCCGGATACTTTATGACCTGGTTCGCTAAAGCAGATCCGTCCTTGGTTACCACAGCTTTGTAGCGCAAAGGAATGTTGTCCGCAATTGCACCATTGTTCGTTACCTTGGTGGTGATGGTAAAGCCAACTTCGCCCGCTGTAACATCGTCTAGGCCAGTGAAGGTAAAGGTCACTTCAGGTTCTACTGTCAACGGACAGTGATTTTGTCACCCTAAACTAGGTCAAATTGGACTGAGAAAATGTCACCTTCTTTTTGTGAATGTTGGCGGCAATTTGCCGCCAACATAATTGTTAA
>Ga0255342_1004288_pt1 | contig 14738 bp, 17 predicted proteins | sample wastewater_treat_3_FD_192416 | JGI IMG/M metagenome (GOLD analysis project Ga0255342, IMG submission 192416) | Wastewater microbial communities from Lulu Island WWTP, Vancouver, Canada - plant14 | ecosystem: Engineered > WWTP > Wastewater > Unclassified | place: Canada: Vancouver, British...
TCTGATTTCCGACTAAATCAATATCGTAGGTACTGCCATTCCAAAAACCATAACAATAAGTACCACTACCACCCACATCATCACCAACTCTATGAAGTGTATTCGTATGGGTTGGCAGCCTATTTACGCAAGCGGAAAGTGGATTGTTCGGACTTTGAGCTACATTACTCCCATTTACCTGCCCTGTCAAAGTAATTTCATTAGCGCCATCAATCCGAAATTGACCACCTTGTGTAATTGCAGGACTTGCTAAACTACTTCTATTTAGACTATTATAAGATTGTGAAGTTGTGATTGTAACGATATTATTATTTGTATAAACATCGTCAGAAGTTGATGGCAAAGAAGCTGCTGCAACCCAAGCCGACCCGTCCCAAATTTCCCAAATTGCTAAGGTGTCGGCATTTCCATTTGATATTGCCTTATAAGTTGCCATAATTAACCTCCATAATTTTCAAGTATTAAATCTTCTAAATCAGAAATAAACTTTGTGTCTTTTTCACCCAATTGATTGTGATTGATGATTATTTTTCTAATTGTGCTGTCATCTTCTTTTGTGCAGTTAATAACTAATTGTTGATTACCTGTTTCTAAGTCTTTGTCAATTTTAACGATAATTTGTTTCATAATTATATTTTATTTTATTTTTTAAAGTGTATATCTGTTTGACCATGCTACATTGGAGAATGTTTGTAATGATACAACATCTCCTTCTGGATTACTAATTTGCTTCATAATACTCCAGCTTTCATCTGTTTCTTCTGTTCCTTCAATAGCAATACCTATATAAACAGTATATTCATTCCATATAATATCTGCTTTTTTAATATATGATATATGCGATTGTATCTGCGTAACATAATTAGCTAAAATATTAAAAACTTCATTAATGTTAATATTATTGTCTATAACTAATCCATTATTATCAATTTGCTCTCCTGTGTATAGAAAACATTCTGCATTATAATATTCAGTACAAACTTTTTTAGTACATGGTTCTGGTGCTTCCAAACAGTCTTCTGACATTATAGGCTTACAAGGATGGCAATATGAATTGTTATATGTCATAACTACATTCTTTCATTAACATTAGACTTTTGGATATTATATTGATTTAAAGATTCTATATTACCAGATAATATAGATGCTGTATCATGCAATAATATCTCTATAATATCATCTTTAAATTCACATTCTTGTTCTATAGTAGGTGTTTCTCCTAATGATAAATCAAAACATTCTATATGCTGAACTCTTTTAGGATTTCTATAATATACCAATTTTGCTTCTTGAATCTCAAATTCATTATTGGTATATATTCTTATTTTATTACCTTGTAAAGTGCAAAATGTTTCTCCCCATTCAATACTTGGTTTTTTAAATTCATCAACAAGCATATCTTCAACATCAGCAACTTGTTCTAAATGAATTTTTAAAGGTCTTTTAGGACAACACTCCATTAAAGAATTAGCTTTAACTCTTTTAAACTGATTATAATCTTCTGGCAGAGTATTTATAGATTCATAATATCTATCTTTCTTTTCCATATCAATATCTACTGTTGTAAGTAGTATCTCTAAATCATCAATATTTATTTTTGATGCTTCATCTCCTTGTCTTCTTAGATTATAACCAGAGAGTTGCTTCCTTACAAAATCAAGCTGTGCTTTATTGAATGCTGACATTATCTGCCAACATTCAATATTATCATAATCAGCACTATCTAACTTATTTAGATATTCTTTAATTCTTACTATAATTTCTTTATTGCTCATTTATTCTATCCAAAGTTTTTCAACATAATTCATTATTTGATGCATTATATCTTCATTCAATGGATTTTTTAAATATTCAACAACTTCTGATGGATTTTTACCTAACATAGTATTTGATCTTAAATGATAGATATTACCATCTCCTTTCAATCCAATCAAATTATAATATGTAGCATCTTTTACTATAGCTCTTAATTTTAATGTTTCAAAATCTAAATTTACAACATCTAAAAATTCTTTTGCAGCTTTTCTCTTGTTAGTTTCTACACCATAACCATTGATGTAATTATCCATATTATCATAATATACATCATTAGGTGTGTTCTTTTTATACTGTGCTGAATTGGCATCTATAACTTTACATACTAAGAATAATTTATCTATATTAGTTTCATATAGTTTATTCAACTCTGCTAATGCTTTATTTCTTACTTTCTTCAATTCAGTTTTAGTTGTTACAGTATCTTCTAATTTATCTAAATAAAACTTTACCCCTTTAGATGATTTTCTAATAACATCTTCTAATGATGTTGCTATCAATGAGAATCCACCAGCTTCTATAGCTTTTAGTTTTATTAAATCATAAATATCATTTACAGGATCTAAATATATAGGAGAATTACTCAATTTTATTGTTATAGATTCCCAAAAATCATAATTATTAACTCTTGCTGTTTCTACTTTATCCCAAAAATTCTTATCTTTAGGATCTATGTTATTACCAAAATATCTTTCAATTTTAGCAACACATTCTCTAATGTCTTTAATTTTAGCCTCCTTTTCATCTATAGGTAATGCTTGTACTTCTGGAGCAAATTCATTTAATCCTGTTATATATCTTTTTTTACCATTACCTGTTGGATCTAAATACATTATGCTTTCTTCTTGTGATGTCCCTTCGAATAATGCTAAACCATAATTTTCTAATCCCATATTTGCTATATTAGGATCTGAATAAGGTTTAATAGATATTAAACTATTCATTTTTAATGAATTGCTTTGTTCAATTTTTTCAATTTTAGTTTCCATTTTATTTTTCTTCTTTTAAATTTATTATTAAAAATAGAAGGGTATATTTCAACCCTTCTATACATATACATTTTACATTTTATAAACTACCACCTGTAATAGGATTTCTCATAACAAATTTTAGCACCTTAGTTGGATCTTTAACCCATATTGCTGGATACATTTGAGACATAAATACTCTGTATCCATTGAAGTTTCCACTTGATTGGAAACCACTAGATCTACCTAAGTAATCCATAGTACCATTTTGATACCATAGTCTTAATCCCATATCAGTTTTTCTCTTTAATAAATAGATGTTATCATTCTTGCCATCTGTTATGTCAAATACCATAAAGGTATAACTTGATAATGGATAACCATCAATTATTGGATTTTCAATGTCGTTAGTATGTACATTATCAAAAGATGGATTTAACACAAACTTAACATTTGCTAAGAATGGAATAGTATAGCTTGTGAATGAAAAACCATAATGCAAGTCCATTGCATTAGTACCACTTATACCATTTAAGCCACTCTTATCAAGATTTACTGATAAACCTGTACCAAGAGCTTCTTTTTTAATTGCCTCATTAACAAGTCTCATTCCTGCCATTCCTGTTTGAACAATAATAGTTCTTTTTGGATCTGGACCATCAAACTCAACTTTTCCTTGATAGAAATTATTAAGTTCTGTTTGGAACATATCTAATGAGAATGAATGTTTAGAGAAGATCTTTTTGAATGAGTTATTTAATTGTTGCCACAAACCTGCTGTCATTCTTATTTTATCTGGTCCATCTTGCTCAACAATTCCACCTTTACCCCACATCAAATATCTCTCAATATCTTTACTAATTTTAACAATAGAAGCATTTTCTAACTTAGTTACAAAACTTCTTGTTAATGTTCCATTATTTAGTGCTTTTTTAACATAAGATTTTCCTTTCTTTTGTACCAAATCTTCTAAACTAGTTATTGATGGATCTAGATTGTTATCAAAATTTCTCCAAATTTCATTGATAATAAGATTACCATCTGTAGTCATCCCTTTCTTTAAGATAAGGTCTGCTCTACTTGAAATGCTGTAGTGTGCATGTGCTTCTGCTGTTCCAACATAGTTATAGAACTCTCTGTATCCTGTTTCAACATCTCCAATGTCAGAAAATCTTTCTCCATATTCTCCTCTTGCAGAACCAACTCTTTCTATTTTAGTTCCTGGTTTCAAAAACTGTTTATCTAAGAATTGCCCTTTTGGAAGCTGAACAGTATAAATGAAACCATCAGTAGAAGGAAGAATATCTTCTGCTGTGATATACATTTCAAGACCATTATACTTATCATAAGTAATGAAGTCTCCATGTCCATAAGCTCTTTTGTTAAGTTTAATTTTAAATGTTGAACCACCTTCTCCTAAATTAGTGGTTAGAGGTTCTACATCTTCAACAATGTATGGTAAATCTGATACAATAGGATGTTTCCATGCATATTTACCATCAGGATGATCTACTTCAATGATGTTCTTACCACCGAAGTTTGAAAATTGATACAAGGGCATTTCTACTTTTTGAGCCATTGCCCACAAATCTACAACCCCCAAATCATGTGGAGTTGCTTGTTTAAGCATATTATTTAAGTGATAACTATCAAGATGAGGAGTAACCTTCACAGATGTTTCTCTTAAATAAATGCCATTGTTAAATACTGGTGTTGCCATTTTAATCTAAATTTATGTTTATACTAATTTAATTTATCTTTCAAATATATTTCTTTGTTTTCTTTTTACTGTTCTTCTTTCAGACTTATCTTCTGGCATTGAAGAATTGGATTCTCCACTTTCTTGTGCCATCTTCAATTTTCTAACAGCTTCTTCTGCTGCTTCTTTTTTACCACTTTCTCTAATAGCTTTTTTATATTCTTCTGGTTCTGCTAGCAACCATAATGCTTCTGCTATTAAATCATATCTTGGTTTATCCCCCCATTGATAATCATCTAATAACTTGCCAAATAAATTTGTGGGGAAACCATTCCTAGCTTGGTATTTAGTAGTTGTCATTTCATTGAATAACATCTCTTGTCTTTTTTTATCAATCTTTATACCATTCAATTCTCCTACTTTTAATACATCTGCTATATTATCAATAAATGCTTTTCTTTTTTCTATTTGTTGTTGCTTAAATTTCTCTTGTTCTTGCAACTGTTTGTTTACAACTTCTTCCTGCATCTTATCAATAACAGGCTTAAATTGTTTTGCTCTTTTTTCTAAAGTTCCATTTTCATACCATTCTCTTATTTGGTCTTCAATAATTTCTGATGTTCCAAAATTTGTTGCATGTAAATATGCTCTTGCTATATGCTCTTGATGTGATGGTTCATTAGCATCTAATTGTTGAACTTGATTAGATTGCAATAATGCTCTAAATAAACCTTGTAAATCTGTACCACCATCCACAACATATTTTGTAGCCATTTGCAACTCTTTTGGTAAGGATGAGAAAAATTCTTCCTGAACTTTAGCCTCAATATCTTTACTCCTTTCTTCAATGTTAGTTTCCATTAATTCGATAAAATCTTTTTCTGTATATTCCTCTAACGGCTTATCGTCTTCAAATGGAATAATCAATTTTTTCTCTATTAATTTCTTAAATACATCAGCATTATTATAGACTTTATGACTGCCATCTTTTCCTTCATTATCATCATCTGGAGATAAAGATGGAATAACATCATCTAAATTTACCTCTTTATTTTTTTCTTTACCTTCTTCTCCTTCATCATCATCATTATCATCTGCATTTTCATCAATCTTAATATCAACTTGTTTAGGATTAGTTAATACTGTTGGTGTAATAACATCTTCTGCTCCTGTACCAGGTAAAAAATCAAACTCACTAAGGTCTATACTTTCCATTTTAGTTTCTTCATTCATAATTTTAAATGTTTTTTTAGTTACTATTTCATTCTAAAGATAAATCAAATTATTTAAATAAAAAAATTTATCATAATGTTGCAAAATAAAAATAGACAATATATAGCTATTTCTTTTTTTCTATCACTTTATCCCTGTCTTTTTTAGGCAAATCCATATAGTTTTTATTAGCTTTTGCCACTTGTAATTCTTTTTCTGCTATATTTTCTTTTGACCTAATCTCTTTTTCTTTAATACCTAATTTTCTATGCTCTATATTCATATTTTGCTCATCTTTTCTTCTTTCTGCTTCTTTTCTTGCTTCTCTTTCTTCTCTTTTATCTAAATAATCTAATGCATCTAAATAATCACTTCTTTCATTCTCATTAATATCTACTGCTGCACTATAACCTGCTGCTCTTATTGCAGCAACTCTTTCCCTACTTGCTCTATCTTTTTCATTTTCATTTGCTTCGAATTGTTTTTCAAACATAAATTTTTGCTGTTCTTCTTCTCTTCTCATCTCTTCTAATTGCTGTGTCATCTTTTGTTGTTCTGCAATTTGTTCTTCTGCCTTTTCTTCAATCTTCTTTAATATGGTATCCAACTCTCCTAAAGATTCTGTTTTTATAATATTGCCTAAATCATATATAGTAGCTCCTGTAGTATTATTATTTAATGCCAAACTCTTAATTTGTTCTAACATCATTCTTTGGTCAACCTTAGTAGTTATATACACATTAAAATCTCTTAACAATAAATCTCTACCATTGATAGCAAAATTTACTCTCTCTTCCATAGAGGTCATATATTGCAATCTCACTGATGGTTTTGTAGAATGATAATACTGTGCCAAATTAGTTCTCATCTCATGTACTCTTGGCATCAAGTGTTCTGAATGTTGAACAAAATATATCTCTGTTTGTGCATGAGACATGCTAATAGCTTGCTCTACTCCTGTAGCTGTCTCTTGTGCTAATATATTTGCCATCCTTTGTGGAGACATACCAACACTCTCAAAGCATTGTTGCTTGAAATAATTAGCTAAATTAATTCTTGACGTCAATCTGCTTGTTTCTTCTAAATTCAATACCTGTGCATGTTGAAATGCTACTGTGCTTTCTGTATTTGATAAAGTGCTATCAACAGGTAACATCTGAAAATTCTTCATAGCAACATATGCCTTTGCTAAATTATTCCTACCCCAATCTTCATCCATAGAATGTTGAGGCAATATATTTTGATCAAACATTATAACTGTTCCTAATTCATCTATCAATATATCTGATATTTGATTATTAACAAGGTTATATCCTATTTGATGAGGTTTCATCTTATCTACAAAAGCTCTACTTTCTGTATTCCTTTCTGAAAATATACATCCTTCAACAGGTAATTTGCAACCATATAAATTATTGTCCCCTTTAAATTGATATTTTAATGGACCTACATCTAAATATATAGGTTTAAAATCATAACTATTATTATCAACAACAGTAGCATTATGTGTATTTATTTTAACACCACCATAAACTTGGTTTATCCAAATCCAATCTATATGTTCTCCATATATAAGATTTCTCTTACTCTTATCTTTTCTTACACTAGTATCATAGATTGGCTTATCTGTTACTTTATAAGTTTCATCAACAATAAAATCTCTAGCAATACCTGTTTCATCAATCTTTGATACATGACCAATAAGTTTTTTGCTCTTCCAATATGCTGTTGTTACTCTAAAGCTATTCTCTATACTTGATGCAAATGTATCTGTATCTGTGTTTAAAACTTCATCTATAACATCTAAAGATCCAAACATATTTTGAAATGATTGATATTGTCTCATTCCTAATGAAGGACCTTCTATATTCTCTGAATATGATAATGAAGGATTATAATAAGAACCATCATTACTTAAACCATTCAATACATATTCCACATCTCCATTTGGATTAAAAGCCTCAAATGATTCTAACTGTTCCCTTGTCATCTTATATCCATATTTATCAATAATATCAGATGCAGACATAACATCAATTTTCCCAACTAATGAACCATTAGATATATATTTTGTTTCAGGAGATTTTTTATAAAATGTTAATACAGGATTCCACAATTCTATATCATAATCATCTTCTCCCATAAACATATGCCAAAATTCAGAATCTGTAATAAGGACATCTCCAAATGCTGTTATCTCCTTTTCTTTTATTCTAAATCTTTCATAATCAACATTATGTTGATGCATAGCCCATTGCTCTCCTATGCTTCTATAATCTTTTTTAAAAAATGTTTCTATTTCAGGCAATTTCTTAATAACATCAGCTTCCATCATTTGCTGTGCTTGCTGTGCCTGTTCTTCATCTTCTAAATCTAATCCCAATTCTTGAATCTGTTGTTGCATCTTATATGAACCATACTGCATTAATACTTCTTCTATTGCTTTTCTCTTTTCTTCAAGCATTTCATTAAAAGTATAATCATCTATAGCTCTATATAATATCTTATCAGACCTTTTACTAAATTCTCCAATCATTACTTTTAAAACATTGGAGATTAAAGGATAAAATTTTAAATCATAAACTTCTGAATCATCATCAGTAAGTATGTTTATTAACTCTAAAGATTCATTATCATCATCAGCAATATAATCTCTTTTATCAATAATATCATTTGCTAATCTATAATTCTTTAACAATCTTTTATATTTAGCATTAATTTGCTCAAGACCAATCTTCTCTAACCAATCCATGTTTTGTCTCTTCCAATCATCTGTCTTATTTTGATCTAAAACAAACTGCAATGGTTGTCTTATAGTATAAGTATTACCTTCTACTTTAGCACCTTTTTTTATTTGTAAAGCATTATATACTTCCATTATCTTATTGTTTTAAAAGCACTTCTTTTCCCTCTTTTATTCATCTGACCTGGTTGACCTAAATGTCTAAAAGGGCTTACTTTAAAATTACTATTTTTTTCTTTATTATCCAAATTTTTTGTTTCAGAAACTCTTTCTTTATTATATCCTTTATTTGCTGTCTGTATCTCAACAAATGCTGCTAAAGCACAAAATGATACTAACCTATCATAGTTGCCACCTGTTGTCCTATATGCCTGCATCTCTTTTAATAGCATGATATCTGGTATCCTCTCTATTCCATAAGTAACATTTTTTACACTACCATCATCCTCAAATTCTTGATATATAGGTTCTGACACAAAATTAATACCATATTGCAATACCTGATTTTTAAAAATATTACCATAATTAGCCCACCCATATTCTTGTGATTGTGTCCTTTTTGTTGTATTTACATCTTTAACAAATAACATCTGATCTTTAGTAGCTAAAAATCTTTGCTTATTCCTCATCTGCATATACTGAATAAATAAAGAAACATTACGCTCTATAACACACCATGCATTGTATAGCTCTAACATCATCTCTATCCTTTCATGCGTATCCTTTAAATCATTAAACCTTCCTGCCCACCAACATACTAATTTCCCTTGTTCTATATAAACTTCTTTACTACCATCTTCTTTTATCTTTGTAACTTCTGTAGCATTTTTGTAAATATATAAAGATGCTAATGATGTTGTCTCTGATGTACTTCCTTTAGCAACAGGGTCCAATGATGCAAAATATGTTCCAAATTTTGGCTTTTCCGAATTTGGTCTTTCATGCATTACTATAACTCCTTCTTTGTTTTCACTATTCATTCTCACAGGAAACTCATCTATAGGTCTCTTTTTTGAACTCTTTATTACAATACCCCCATTGCCATCTCTTTTCAAATCTACATATTCTAAAAAATAATCATTATTCTTTATCCTATCCATTTGTTTAGCTATCAGTCCTAATGGAAAAGGACTATCTTCTCTACTTGCTAATGCTTCTTCTAAATTTATAGGATGTTGAGATATTCTTATCTGTAACTCATTAATACTTGTTATAGTCTTTTTCCATATCTCTCTTTCTTTATATATAGCTTCTAATGCTTCTTCAACTAATGAATTTCCATATTCATCAATATATGGTGGCATCCCCCATTGTTCTGGAATAAATAAACCACAATTAACAATGCTACCCTCCTTATCATAGTATCTACATGGAACTGCTAATACATCTTTAGAATCTGGTCTCCTTATCAATTCTTCTAATGCAACTGCCTCTTTCAAATCCCCAACACTACCAGAAACTATAAACATCCCTGTATATATAAGTCCTGACTTTATTGATGGTAATAAAAACTCTAATGTTTTACCTAAATTTAATGTTACACCACCTTCATCATAAAAGAATTTACTACAAGGACCACCAACTCCTCTTGTAGCATCTTCTTCTAACCTCAATCCTATCATGCTTGATTTTAACCCTATCTCCTGGTCCTTACCATCTTTCCTAATCTTTATCTTTTGTATCCAATGTTTTGATGTACCTTCATTCTTGTCTGGATTTCTTGGTCTATACCATGCTGTATGTGCATTCAAAAAGTTTGCATATTCATACATATATCCCCATGTACCATCAACATATTCATTCTTAGAAGCTGCTAACTTATTTATTGAACCCTCATCAAAATAAAACCCACATATAAGTTTTGCTGCATGATAATAAGAAGATAACATCTGCCTTTTTTTGATGATAGCACAATTCTTATTTGAATGTTCAGCAATTTCTTCATATAACCCCATATGATACTGAACATCTCTGAAATCTATAAAGGTTATCCTATTCTTCTTTTCTTTGTTTTTTATAGGTAAGAAATTTAATAGCAAATAAAACTCTCTTACTATATACCATTCTGTATCCCCACTCTTAAAAACAACGCCATTGATACATTTATCTTTTTCTGTATCCCAATATTTAATATAATCTATACTACCTTCTATATGAAAACAAAAAACACCATGTTCAGTAAAATGCCTTGCTTGTTCATTAAACTTAAATGATGTCTTATCAAAATTATAATCTCCAGGTTCTTTAAATAATGACCATAACCAATTTAAATATTCTGCATTATTCTGAAACTCTTTTCTGGACCACTCATCCTTATTACTATCATATAATGGTATTGATTTATACATTACATATATTTTTGTTGATCATATGCTATCTTTTGTCCACCTCTAACAGAACTCTTTTGCTCTTCCATCAAATCTTCATAAGCACCCTTAAATGACTTCCTTATCATTTCAAAATTCTTTAATGTGTTTGTTATCTGATTTATATTACCATCTCTGCCATCTGTTATTGATGTCTCCTTTAAATATTCTGATATATTATCCAATGCTGTTGCTGCTCCTTCATAAGCTCTTGATATAGGTGTACTATACACTTCTTTCAAAAATCTTAACCCCTCTACTACCTCTGGGTCCTCTGGAGAAAATTTAACATCTCCTAATTGCTCAAATATCTTACTTTCCTTTTCATATTCCTTGTAATTGAAAAATGGATTATTATCTGGATTGGTACTTGTCATATAATGCAAATATAAATATACCTGCATATAATCTTTCTTATACCTCTCTTTTATTGACCTTAAACTCTTTAATGTTTCACAATGTATTGTAGGTACTAATTCTCCATTTTCAAAATCAAAAATCTTTACCATAACTTTTCATTTATTATTGATTGAATCTCTTTTCTCAAATACGGCAATTCTATATATTCTATTTCTTTTATTATTGGCTTTCCATCTTTCAATAAATGTATAGGATAACCATATTTATTTTTTTCTTCTGCTTCCTCAAATTTTACATGCTGTATAACTAATTTATTTAATTTTAAATTAGGATTATGTCTTAATATAATAAAAGCATATATACTTAACTGTAGTGCATATTTGTTAAATTCACAATCATCCAAATGGTGCAATGGCTTTAACATCTTCTTGCTTATACCTTCCCAATTTGTATATCCTTTTCTCTTTATCTCTTTTGATGTTTTATAATCTCCTATATCTAACAAACCATCATGTACCTCTACTAAGTCTGCTTGACCACACCAACCTAATGAATCTAAATACACAAAATGCTCTGGATATATGCCATCTTCTAATTTCTGATTAGGGGCTACTTTATACCCTTCTTCATTAATTATTGATTTTATTATCTTTAATTCTTTCCCATATTTTGTTATGGTACTAAAACTTAACATATCACTCTCTCTCTGATTATGATAAAAATTACCTAACATCAAAGATCTATTCAACTCATCTTCCCATGCTTGTAATATCTCTTCTACAGGCATCTTATACCATTTACTTCTTTTATTTCTACTACTTTTTATCGCCTGTGCTTTAGAATCAAATGGTTGCACATAAGAAGATACTACACTTGTAACACTTGTCCAATTTATACCTGTATCACACTTGTAACTATGATCATCTGGTTTAAATGTTAATATCATCGTTATTATTATTAAGTATATTATTCAAAAAGTTCATAAACCAATTATCACTTTCTAATAAAGATTCTTTCCATAATTTTCTACATTCTTTATGTTTGTAACTCATTAGCCAAAAACGATCTCTAATTTTGTTTGATAGTTGTACATATTTTCTATTAAAATCCGTTAGTTTATAATATTTGTAGTGATTGCGATTTATTCCACAATTATTTTTTTTGTTTTCTAGACTAACTTTTATTGCTTCTGTATAACAACCACCTTCTATATACAACTGAGTAGCAGAATATATTAAACAATCTTCTAGTTTATCCCATACAGATGGTAAAACATAATATTTATACCAGTTTGTATGTTCTGGAGATTTATTTTCATAATGAATCATTTGATAATCAACCATTAAATTTTCCTGATAGTTGTTGATCCCTTCATCTAAAAAATTAGCTAACTTATAAGTCTTAGGAATCATTACAGTATGATTGTTAAAAGCAGTATCATGCTCTTTATAAAACACAAGATGATCCTTATATTGTTTCCAACCATATTCCAACATCATGGAACTCAAAGGTAACATTTGATATTGTTCTTTTCTTGTTCTATCTAATACTTTTAATTTTAACATAACTATTTATTAATTTTGTTTTTCCCCATTTCTCTAGTTAAAACTGGTATTAATAGTTGTTTTACTTTTACTCTACCTTTCATAATTGTTGGTTTAATAAATCTTCTTCTTCTTCTGTCATTATTGCTTCCCATTTATCCAAATCACAATGTGATGATAATGACCTTGTTTTTAACCCTAAAGAACAACCACAATATCCACAACATGGACCTGTACCAGGAACTAAACACTTCCCATTATAATAATCACAATTTAAACATATAAGCTCCCTTTCTCTAGCAACTTCCTCTACATGCTCTTTTTTAAAAACCTTATTCCTTATCCCTTCCAGAATCTGATTTCTGCTTTTCCATATTTTCAATAAACTCATATCTTTCCTTTCTTTTTTGCTGTTTCTCTAATGTTATATTATAATTCTTCTCTGTCAATATTGCTAATTTATCATTTATCCAATCATAATAGTCTAACTTCTCTTTTAATCTATCTTCCCTCTTTTGTATCTTTTTATGCCATCCTATTAATTTAGGCAAATCCTTTCTCCACCTATCTGATACAACTAAATTAAATATAAGTGAACCTACCCTCTCAATATATATAGCATGATGTTCCATACTATTTATCATATTCAATAAATGCTGATAATAACAATAAACTATATCATCAACATCACTTGATGAATACCCTAACTCTTTAGCAACCTGTTCAGATAGTTCTTTCCTACTTTTTTTCATTGTTCAAACTTAATAATTGATAATTCAACAATAATGACTTATCTTCAACTTTAACTATACCTTCTGTTATTAAACTTTCAACTTCATCCCCATCCCTCTTTACTAAACCTTTTTTTATTAACTTAGTCAACCTATTCCTTATACCCTGTGATTTAGACCCAAATTCATCTGGAGATATGTCCTTATTAAAATAATAAGTGGCATCAGTACAAAAATTTTTTATCTTTACCTTACCATAAATAACCAATAAAGTCATCACATCTAAATCATTAAAATCTAAAACAGGTCGAGAAAATATATACTTCATAAATAATTGATACCTTACAATATCAAAATTACTAAGTCTATATTTCTCAACCTGACTGATTATACTCATGAGAAGAAAAATTATTTATTTAAAATTACCAATATATCTCTCTGATCCATAACATGATAAATACCATCAACATCTAAAATAAACCCACTGTTCCTACCAAATAAAACTATATCCCCCTCTCTTACATCATTAACCTCACTACCTACTGATATAACTTTACCCCTCAAATATTTATTCATATCTTCTTTTGTTGATGATAACAACTCTATCACACTACCATCTTTATCATACCCCTCATCTATAGGCTGTACTAAAACCTTGTTTAATACCACTCTCATATTCTTCTTGTTCTCCATTTCTTCTATTATCTTCTTAATAGAAATCTTTTCTTGTATTTCTTGTAAATTACTTGTCATCTTTAACAACCTTATCACTCTTTTCTACTTCATTTTTACTAACCCCACTCTGATAAGCATTCAATGCATCTGCTGCCCTATACTGATTTACAATCATCATCATCTTCTTTGCCATCAATTCCTCATACTCAGCCTCTAACTTAACTACACTTATAAGATTCCTTAAATGTTCCTTATACTTAACTACACTCTTTGTGTCTTCCAAATCTAAAGACACTTCTTCACTTTTTTTAACTTCTTTTTCTTTCATATTATTAATATTTTAAATTATTAAACTATGCAAATATATAAAACAAAATTTATATAAACAAATTTATTTAAATGTTTTTTAACAAATTTCCATAATAATGGCACTCATAATATAATATATAATACATATCTATAACATACAAATATAATATCATAAAATGAAAATGGTACTAAATATAACAAAGTAATAAAATAATAAATTACTAGTATAAAAGGAATATTATAACTCTAATATAAATAACACCGATTTTTTAAAATATAATAATCCCCAGCCACCTAAGCAAAAAAATAAATGCTA
>Ga0255342_1004298_pt1 | contig 14715 bp, 21 predicted proteins | sample wastewater_treat_3_FD_192416 | JGI IMG/M metagenome (GOLD analysis project Ga0255342, IMG submission 192416) | Wastewater microbial communities from Lulu Island WWTP, Vancouver, Canada - plant14 | ecosystem: Engineered > WWTP > Wastewater > Unclassified | place: Canada: Vancouver, British...
AAAAGAAAATTTTAAAAAAAAAATTCAAAATTAGATAAAAAACGAATTGTGTAAACAAAGTAAATAATTAATAGTACGTATTCATTGTTAATTAATAAAAAAATATATATTTATTTAAATTTGTTTTATATAATATATAAGGAGAATAATTGTTTGGTAATTTAAAAAAACTGACAAAACAAATATTAATAATAGATGGCACGAATAATCTAATCCGTGCCATTTCTGTTGCATAGAAATTTAAATTAAACTCTTATGGTATTTTTTTTAAAATTCTAGGAAATTTGATAACCCAATTTAAACCTTCTTAGTGTTATCTTGTGTTTGATGGTGAAGGTGGAAATAATACTAAAAGATTATTATTTCCTTAGTATAAAACAAATAGAAAAAGTGTTTCAAAAATTCAAACTGAAGATTATTAGAAGTTATTTTAGATACTGAAACATACTCCTATTATTACTTTAAGATTAAATGGTGTTTAGGGAGATAATGTTATAGGGCATATAGCTATTAAAAATTAGAATTTAGGAAACAAAGTAATAATTGCTTCTTCTGATAAAGATTTTTATCAATTATGTTCTTAGACTACTAAAATTTGGGATGGTATTAAAAAAACTTTAATAACTAAAGAATATATAATTCAAAAATACAATTGCCATCCTATTAATTTTCCTATATATAAATGTTTAATTGGGGATTCTTCAGATAATATTACTGGAATAAAGGGATTGGGATAGAAAACAATTTGCAAATATTTTGGAAATTTATTTAGATAGATAGAACCTCTATAGGGAAATGTGAATAATTTTGAATAGTATGTCAAAAACATGTAGCATTCTGATATGAAATTAAAAATTATAGAAAATTTTTCTTTAATTTCTAAACTATTTAAAATTGTAAATTTAAGATCTGGATGTATAATATCACCACAAATTGGAAATACTATTGATTCTATTATTGAAAATAAAAAAAGAAATTTGGAATTTGATAAAGTTTCATTTATAAATGAAAGCAAAAAATATTTTTTGGATTTTGAAAATCAAGCTATACTATATTCATCGTTATTTTTGATTTCAAAGAAATAAAAAATAGCATTAATATATTAAAAATAGGAGATTTTTGTGCCGATTGGAAAGGAAAAATTTTAGTATGATTCATAGTTTTTAAATAAAATAATAGTTGCAATATTAACAGACCAAAAATTTTTATTAAAGGCTATAGATTTAAAGATTAATAATTATATAGATAGTTAGCCTCATGTTTGGTTTGTTAATTTTATATTTGATTTTTACAAACAATATAAAGTTATTCCCACTATAGAATCTATAAAAATTAAAATATAGGAAAAAAAGTAGCCATTATTTAAACAATCTCTTTCTACTACATTTATTGCAATATTATCAGCATTTTAGGAAAACAATTTAGAATTTGTAAAAGATACAGTTATTAAATTTTGTAGATTTCAATAGCTTAAAAAGGCAATTACAAGATCCATAGATTTGTTACAAGAAGAAAATTTTTAGCAAATTTATGATATAATAAACAAAACAAGATACAAAGGTTTGTAGACAGATTTTGGAATATAGTATGTTTCATCGTTTGAAGAAAGATATACAAAAGAATCTCTTTCTTGGATTGAAACTCCTTGGAAAGTAATAAATAATGTTTTACGTAATGGATTGAGAGAAACTCAACTCGGAATTATACTTTCTGCGACAGGGGTGGGTAAAAGTTGGGTTCTTTGTAACTTAGCAGCACATGCTATTAAATTAGGGAAAAAAGTAGTTTATTATACATTAGAAATGACCAAATAGGAAATTGGTAGTAGAATAGATTCAATATTGGCTAAAAAACCTGTTTAGTATATAGAATTAAAATCTAATTGGGAAAAAATTAAAAATATTATTTAGCCATATAGAGATAATCTTAGAATTAAGTAGTTTTTACCAAATGCAACTAATGTTAGTGACATATAGAATCATATGAATCAATTGATATTATTTGAAAATTTTGATCCTGATTTAATTATTGTTGATTATGGTGATATTCTTAAAAAAGAATCAAGTTTAAATGATTTGTATAGTGCTTATGGAGATGTTTTTACTAATCTAAAAAGATTAGCTAAACAATATCATAAAGCAGTTTGGACAGGAGCTCAAGGAAGGAGAAGTTCCTTGTCTTCTTAGTTTGTTTTAGGAGATGATATAGCACATTCTTTAGGAAAATTAGAAATTGCCGATTTTGTTTTTTCTATGAGTAGAACACAATAGGATAAAATGTCAGATACTGCCCGATTTGTAATTGTAAAAAATCGTGGAGGTAAAGATGGTAATGTTTTTAATGCAATTGTTGATTTTGATATTGGTTCTATAGAAATATTTGATAATTTCACTAAGAATAGTATTGAAACCAGGAAAAAAATGGATGATAATAACAAATTAATGAAACAAACAATTAAAGAAAGATTGTAGGTAATAAGAAAAAATAAATAGATAGAGGAAAGTAAAGTATGAAAATTATTAAAACATCTTAGGAAGCAAGAACTTCCATTAAAACAGGCATAGATAAGCTTGTAGATTTAGTTAAAGTGACAATTGGTCCAAAAGGAAGAAATATAATTCTTTCTAAAAATTATGGAAAACCCGTAATAACAAATGATGGTGTAACTATTGCAAAACAAGTGGAACTTTAGGATTAGTTTTAGGATTTAGGTTGTAGAATATGTAGACAAGTAGCTTAGAAAACAAATTAGGAAGCTGGAGATGGAACCACAACAGCATTAATATTAGCACAAGCTCTTATAAATTAGGGAAATAAATATATTAAAAAGGGTATAAATTCTATTTTTTTGCAAAGATCATTAGAAAAATATGGAACAGAAATTGTTACTTATATTAAAACCCTTGCCAAAGATATATCAAATTAGAAAGAAATTTAGCAAATAGCTTCTATTTCTGCAAATAATGATTTGTAGATTGGAAGAATAATTTCAATGGCTATTAAATAGGCAGGAATTTAGGGTGTTATAAATATTGAAGATTCAAAAACTATGGATACTTGGCTAGAAAAGGTAGAGGGAATGGAAATAAATAATGGATTTATTTCACCATATTTTATTACGGATTCTGTTAAAATGCAAGTAGAATTGGAAGATGCATATGTATTAGTTTTTAATTCAAAATTTTATAATCCCCAAGAAATGCTTAATCTTTTAAAACAAATAGCAGAAAAAAATGCACCTCTATTAATGTTGGTTTAGGATGTATAGGGACAAGCATTAGCAACATTAGTTGTTAATAAAGTAAAAGGAATATTAAATGTCTGTGCAGTTAAAATTCCAGGTATGGGATAGAATAAGAAAGAAATAGCAATGGATATATGCGCAATTACTGGTGCTGAATATTTATCAAAAGATTTAGGACATAAATTAGAAGATGTAAAATTAAATCAATTAGGTTATGCCAAAAAGATAATTATTTCTGAAAATAATACTGTAATAAGAGAAGGTTCTGGAACTAGAGAAAAAATTGAATAGAGAATAAATTCTATAAAATACAAAATTGATAAGTCAACATCTTTTTCTGAGAAAGAAAGATTACAGAAACGAATTGCCAAAATATTAGGTGGAATTTCAATAATTCATGTTGGTGCGCAAACTTAGATGTAGTTAAAATAGAAAAAATATAGAATGGAAGATTCTTTACATGCTACAAAGGCTGCAATTGAATAGGGGATAGTTCCAGGAGGAGGTAATACTTTATTGAGATCTTATCAATATCTTAAAGATTTAATTTCTACAACTTAGGAAGAAAGAATTGCTATTTAGATATTAAAATAGGCAGTTTTGTCTCCTACTAAACAAATTATTTATAATACTGGAATTTAGAAAACTGAAGATATTATATAGCAGATATTGACAAAAAATGATTTAAATTTGGGATATAATGCATTGACCAATAATATTTAGAACTTATTAGAAGCAGGTGTTATTGATCCTGTGAAAGTAGTTCGTTCTGCATTACAAAATGCTATTAGTATTGCAGGATTATTTTTAACCACAGAAGGAATTATTTTGTAGAAAAGAATTTAGGAAAGTAATAAACAAAATGCATTATATGGTGAAGGGGGTTCATTATGAAATGTTTAAATACAAGTGAAATACATAATTATATTTTTGCAAAATTAAATGTTGATAATATAAAAGAATAGAATATAGATACTTACATACAAACATTAATAAAAAATTTAGAAGATACAAATGAATTTGATAATGTTGTAGTAATACCCATTACTAAACAAGAAACTAATATAAAAATTATATATTAGATATTTAATACTGACGGAACAATTTCTATAGAGGAAATTAAAATATAATGAATGATTTTCAATTTTAGGTTTGGGAAAATAATTATAAAGCGCCAGAAGATAAAACGGTTTAGGATACATTTTTAAGAGTTGCAAAGGCTGTAGCTTCAGTATAGAAAGATAAAGAAACTAGATAGTTATTAACAAAATAGTATTATGGAATAATGTCTTAGTGGAAATTTATTCCAGGTGGTAGAATTCTTGCAAATGCTGGTGTTTCAGAAAGAAATAAAGCTACTTTATATAATTGTTATGTTTACCATCCTTATGATTTTGGCATTAAAGATATAGATAGTATGGAAGGTATTTTTTAGACCCTTAAAAAATCTGCTAAAATTTTAGCTTCTTAGGGGGGGTTAGGTCTCAATTTATCTTTTATAAGACCAAATGGTTCTTATATTGCAGGAACTGGCGCAAGAACTCCTGGAGTAATAAAATTTATGGAATTATGGGATAAAGCTAGTGACATTATTACTATGGGATCAAATAAAATAGTAAAAGATAAATTTAGTACCAAAGCAAAGAAAAAAATTAGAAAAGGTGCTATGTTATGTTTTTCTAAAAATACTGTAATATTAACAGATAAAGGTTGGTAGCCGATATTAATAATTATTGATAAATTATAGAGGGGAGAAGAAGTAAATTGTTTATATTCAGATGGTTCTTCTCATAAAGCAAAAAATCCTGTAATAAATGAACCTTCGCAAATTTATATTATATAGTCATAGGATGGAACAAAGTTAGAATGTACAGCTGACCATAAATTTTAGGTTTTTAGTATATAGACAGGTGAAATTTATCTTAAAGCTTTATATGAAATTTAGCCAAAAGTATAGATGTTAACAATAATTGATGAAAATATGAAAAAGCAATATAAAGCATTGGTTTCCATTAAGGAAAAGGGTTTAAAACCATCATATGATTTTTAGATATAGGATGTTCATAGAATAATAGCAAAATGTCCCAATAGCAAAAATGCATTTTTAACTAGTAATTGTGCAATGGATATTAGCCATCCTTAGATAAAAGATTTTATAACTGCTAAACAAATTTCAAATCATTTAACTAAATTTAATCTTTCAGTATTAGTATCTGATAGATTTATGAAAGCAGTAGAAAATAATGAAATATGGAAATTATGTTTTCCTGATATATAGTATAAATATTATAAATAGGAATGGGATGGAAATTTAGAAGAATGGATTAGTAGAGGAAAACCTGTGACAATATATGAGGAAATTCCTGCTAAAGATCTTTGGGATCTGATTATGATTTCTTCTTATAATAGAAATTAGCCAGGAATATTATTTTATGATACTATTAATAATTATAATCCTGTAGGATATTGTTAGAAAATTATTACAACAAATCCTTGTTTAAGTGGTGATACTTTAATTGCGATTGCAAATAATTAGAAAGAAGTAATTACTATAAGGGAATTGGCAGAAAATAAAAATTCTTTTTTGGTTTTTAGTTTAGAAAATAATAAAATTACAATTAAAGATGCTATAGCATTTAAAACGAAAGAAAATGCATAGCTAGTTAAAGTTATATTGGATGATGGCTCTTATTTTAAATGCACACCAGATCATAAAATAATGCTTGAAAATGGAAATTATTGTTAGGCGATTCAGTTAAAAGAAAATGATATTTTAATGCCAGTTAATGATTAGACAAAAGTTGTACGTATAGAAAAATGTGAAAATTAGGATGTTTATGATATACATGTTGTTTCTTAGACGCATAATTTTGCAATTATCACTAATTATGAAAATAATAATAAGGGAATATTTGTTCATAATTGTGGAGAAATACCACAACCTAGTAATGTTTGTAATTTAGGTTCTTTAAATTTGGTTCAATTTTTTAAAAATGGGGAATTTGATTGGTAGGATTTTTAGAAAGTAATTAAATTAGCAGTTTGTTTTTTAGATGATGTTATAGATATATCGTTTGTTCCGTTAAACGAATACGAACAAAAAATTAGATAGAAACGAAGAATTGGTTTAGGCGTTATGGGATTAGGTTCGCTTTTAATGATGATGAAATTAAAGTTTGGTTCATATGAAGCTATTTAGTTTGTTGATAAATTGTTTAAATTTAAGTCAGAAACTTAGTTAATGACTTCAGCAGTTTTAGGAAAATTAAAAGGTTCTTTTTTGGCATTTGATAGTAAAAAATATTTTTCTAGTAATTGGTGGTATGAATTACCATTGAATTATAAAACAAAAAGACAAATAGAAGAAATTGGTTAGATGAGAAATAGTGTTCATAGTGATACTGCACCAACTGGAAATTGTGTTGTTAAAGAAACAAAAATATTTACGGAATAGGGAATAAAAACTATTTAGGAAATATTTAAAGAGAATTAGATTATTTTAAATTAGAATATAAATTATTGGTATATTCCTAAAAAATAGTTGCAAGTTCAAACTTTAGATGGTTTTCAAAAAATAACAGGATTGTATAACAATGGAAAGGGAAAAGTTTATTCAATAAAAACAACTTCTGGAAAGTGTATTGTTGGAACAGAGTAGCATAAAATTTTAAAAGATATAAAATATAATGAAGTATATTGGATTAATTTGTCATAGCTAAAAGTTAAAGATAAAATTTTAGTTTATTTAAATTATAATTATTTTTAGAAAGAAGTTATATAGAGTATTGAAACTTATGATGATTTTACGTATGATTTAGAGGTTTAGGATTCCCACCACTATATATTAAATAATGGAATTGTTAGTCATAATTCTTCTATATTTGCTGGACAAGTATCAAATGGTATATAGCCTGTATTTATGAAATAGTATACTAGATGGGTTGTAATGAATAATTAGTAGAAAGAAATTTTGCAAAAAAGACATTATTGCTTAGAAAATAATATACTTGAATAGATCTAGGAAATACCAATAGATACATAGTATTAGAAAATTCCGGATCCACAATTGGGTTAGTGGTGGTAGACTAGTATATTTAAATTTGCTAATCGTGGTAATTAGCAAATTCTTAGGGGTTAGATTGATGGTGTGACATATGAAATTGATAAAAATAGAGGATTAATTAAACCCATACAAGTTGTGGATTATGGTTGGAAATATGTTAAATAGAATATTCAAAGTGATAATTATGATTGGTGTGTAACCACCAATGATTTAACTATAGAAGATCATATTAATATGCTATCAGCATCAGCTAAATATATTGATCAAAATCAGTCTAAAACGATAAATATACCAGAAAATTATTCTTATTAGAATTTTAAAAATGTTTATATCTCTGCCTGGAAAAGAAAAATAAAAGGATTAACAACTTATCGTGTTGGCACTATGACGGCAGTTTTATAGGGAAAAAAGAAAACAGAGGAATATCAATCTTAGCTAGAAAAATTATTTAAAGAAAATAATGGAGATATTATATTTCAAGATGTTAAAATTCCTGATAAATCTTATGCTTTGCAATATAAGATAAAAGATAAAAATAATAAAAAATGGTATTTTACTGTTTCTTTTGCCGATAAAGAATTAACCAAACCTTTTGCTTTCTTTATCAGAACCAATAATAGGGAATCTAATGAAGTTGCTGATTTAATAATTCAAGCTATGGAAGAACTTTTATTATCATTAGGTATAAGAGAATAGTTAATTGCTGAACAGCGTTAGAAATATAAATAGCAAACTAATGTAGATAAAATTGGAAGAGCTATTGGAATGGCATTAAGGCATAATGTTCCGATAGTTAAAATTGTAGAAACATTAAATAATTATAACGATGGATTGTCTACTCTTTTATTCCATATAAAAAGAATTCTTTCAGGATTTATAAAAGATGGAACAAAAATAAATGGAGCAATTTGTTAGAATTGTGGAAGTACAGATTTGGTTTATCAATCTGGATGTTCCACTTGCAATAATTGTGGAGGTTCAAAATGTTCATAAATAGTAGAAATTTAACAAAAATTTTGGCAGTATAGGAATAGCCAATTAATCAAAATGTTCATACTTCATTAGATTTTGAAATTAAAGATTCTTAGAAAGTAAAAAGTAATAACAATTAGATTTGGTTATATGATTAGATAAGTGATCAAAGTTTATATATATTAAAAACTTCATTAGGAAATATAAATCAATTATATGATTTAATGAAGATTCAATATTCTGGAATGTTGACTTTTGAGCCTATTATACATTTACATATAGCAAGTAATGGAGGATGTTGTTTTTCAGGATTGCATATGTATGATATTATAAAAAATAATAAATATCCTGTTTATACATATGTAGATGGATTTATTGCTTCTGCTGCAACTTTTCCCTTTTTGGGAGGGACTAAAAGATTTATGTCTGATAATGCATTTATAATGATACATCAATTAAGCGCATGGTTTGTTGGAACCTTTTAGAATTTGAAAGATTAGTATTAGAGTAGTACGAAAATTATGAACAAATTTAAATAGATTTATATTAAAGAATTGAATATAACAAATGAACAATTAGAATAGTTACTTAAAAGAGATTTATGGCTTAATAAAGATTAGGCAGAAGGTTTAGGATTTATTAGGTAAAAATTAATTACACAAATTTTTTAAATATGGGCTATATTATTATAAAAGGAGTTATGTTATGAAATTTAAATTTCCAGAAAATTCTGTATGGTTTTATGGAAACAATAATTATAAAGTATTTGTTCCTTATGACTTGGTTAAAAGTTTTGAAACATTTGCCAAGAAAAACAAAATTGCAATTAAATTTACTGGATCATATAATTATATTAATAAAAACAAAAAATTAAAAGATAGAAATAACGGTATATTGAGAGATGGTAAAGATTACATTATTAAAAGAGAAAATAAAGATTTAATAATTTCATATTTAAAAAAGGCTTATAAGGAGATTAATTAATGGCGCAAAATTTATATCCCTCTCCAGCACTACAAAAAATATTAAAACAGTATAAACCTCTTAATAAAGAAGAGGAAATTAAGTATACAGAAGAATATAAAAAAACAAAATCTAATAAAGCTGCAACTGCTTTATTAAATGGAGTTTCTCATTTATTTGCAAATAAAATATATAAACATGAGGGGGCATTTTTAAAGTATGTTCCTGGTGCAACATTTGATGATATATTTAATGCTATGGTTTTGCAATTTTTTAAATATTTTCATGAATTTAATCCAAAAAAATCTAAGCTTAATACTTGGACTGAATATACTATTATGCCAGTATATAAAGATCCATTAAGGCATATGGGGGATAAATTTAGAGCTAAACATAAAGTAATTGATATGGACAAAACATTTAATGATTCAGAAACATCTATAGCAGAAATTCTTTCTGATGGTAGTGTTGATATTGAGGGGGAGTGGGAAAGAGGTATAAAAAATCGTCAATTATTAAGTGCAATTAAAAAATTACCAAGTTTAGATAGGGAAATTATTTTAAATTTAATGGGTTATGTCAAACCTCCAAAAAAAGAATGGTCCAAAACACTAAAAGATGGAACTAAAACTATCAATGCTACAACTATTGCAAAAGGATTAAATATATCTCCAGATAGAATGAGAACAAAAATTGCTAAAATTTTAAATACTTTAAGAACGGAATTAACTGAAAGTAATTTTGATAAATATTTTGAAATTGGTAGATTAATATAGAGATATGACAATCCTAGAAAGAAATGGTCAAAATATGGTATTTTAAATAAGGAGTAAAGTTGAATAAAAATTAGTTAGTATTATATGAATTATATAAAGAATTATATAATAATTTAAAATAGTAGAAATTTGTTATAGATAAAAGCGGAGTAAAATTAGTTTAGTTATTGGCACGTATTTTTTAGTTTGATCCTAGTTTAGGACATCATTTAAAAATTGTTAATCCTAAAACGGGATATGTTTTTAAAGAAACTAATGAATAGTATGTTGCATTGGAAACTAAATGGCACGAATCTATGTAGCTTAATATTAATATGGTTAAAGATGTTAAAATTTGGCAAGAAGTTGCAAGCAATAAGGGCGAAATCAATTCCAATTATGGATGGTGTGTATTTCATCCTGATAATGGAAGTGAAGGAAAATCCCAATTTTAGCATGTATTGGAAACTTTAAAAAGACATAAAGAATCTAGACAAGCATTAATCATATATACTCGTCCAACTATGCATACAGATTCTAAAAGAGATGGAATGAGTGATTTTTTATGTACAATTTGTAATCAATTTTTTATAAGAGATGATAAATTGTGTATGATATACGAGATGAAAGGAATTGATCTTTTTTATGGTATTTTCCATAATTACCCATGGTCTTGTTATGTTTACAATAAAATGTTTAATGAATTAAAACAATATTACCCCAATTTAGAAAAAGGATGGATTAAGTTTTTTGTCGGATCAGCTCATATTTATGAAAGGCATTTTAAAAGATTAAGAAAGCTTTTTTGGGAATAAGTAAATATTTCATTCTTTAAGAAAGATTTTTTTCTTTTATTTGCATTTGTATTTAAATTTAAAAATTTTAGAGATAGGAGAATATGTATTAATGAAAAAATTGAAAGCATTATTGAATTAGGGTTTTGTCACCAGAAAAAGCACTTCAATTTATAGTAAAAGAATGGGTTTGGGTGGTGGAACTTAGAAATATCCGGAAAATTAGCCAATTAGCAAAGAATAGTTAAATTAATTTAAAAGAAAGGTATTAATTATTATAAAAAATAAACCGTTTATTGATTGGGATAAATTTCAATGGAATAAATTTTTGGATGATGCATCTAATGCTCAATGGCATGGAAAAAAACAATTACCATCAACATATTCAAAGGTATAGAATTAATTATATAAAGTTTTAATATCAATATTATGAGGAGATTATGAAATATAGTTTAACAAGAAAAACAAAACCACCTAGTAGAGGATATGAAAGGGATGCAGGAATTGATATATATGTTCCCGATATTACATAGTAGTTTATCAACGATTTATATTATTTAAATGATTTAAAATTTAATATGCAAGTAGATATTTTAAATAAATCCATTATTCTTTTTCCACATAAAAGGATTAAATTGCCTACTGGAGTACATTTTGATATTCCACCTAACAATATGTTATTAGTATTATAGAAAACAAGTATTCCAAATAAAACAGGAATAATTAGTGGTGCAAGAGTAATAGATTCTTCATATCAAGGCGAATTTATAGCATCCCTTATTAATACTTCTGATAAAGAAGCAATTCTTGAATAGGGACAAAAATTTATTCAATTAGTATTAGTTCCAATTAATTAGGATTATTCTTTGGAAGAAATTCTTACAGTATAGGAACTTTATAAAAATTCTTAGCATTCTCATAGAGGAGCTAATGGATTTGGATCAACAGGATTATTTTAAAATAAAGGAGATAATATAAATGAAAATTAGATTAATTTCTAAAAAATAGAATTAGAAGAAAAATACTATTGCAAAATAGAAAGAAGTTATTTCTTAGAAGGTTGAAAAAGATTAGATTTAGATAACTGAAAAAATAAAATCCCAAAAAAATACAAAAAAAGGTTAGATTAAAAAAGAAGAATAATTTCATATTAATACACAGGAGGTGGAATGGAAGTTTCAAGAATAACAAGGTTACGACAAAATGGTAAAGATTTTCTTAGAATATTTGGTTACAATTAGAATGGTTAGCCTGTAAAACAATTAAAAGAATTTAAAAATTATGTTTTTATTGAAAAAGAAAAACTTAATTATGTTTCAAAAAAAGTTGACATTGAAGAAGGAACATATATTCCATATGATCATTATTTAACAAATAAAAAACTTAAAAAAGTAATATTAACTTCTTCAAAAACCTTTTTTGTACCTAAAGACATATAGAATATTTCATATCAATCAGATATTCTTCCCGAAACAAAATATTTATTGGATAATAACTTGCAATTTTCAAGAAAAAGACATATAATATTTTTTGATATAGAAACTTTTTATGATGAAGATAATCCTGAAGCAAATAATGTTGAAAATGCAAATTCTTCTATAACTTCTATTACTTTTTATTCAAATATTTTAAATAGATATTTTGTTATAGCTTGGCATCCTGAAAAGGATACTGGATAGCAACCATTTATAATAGAAGAATTAACAAAAGATAAAGATTTATATTTATGTAAAAATGAAGCCGTAGTATTAGATACTTTTTGTCTTCTTATAAAAGAATTAAATGTTGACATTTTAACGGGTTGGTATTCTCATGGATATGATATTCCATATATTATTAAAAGATTAACAATTTTATTTGGAAATGCTGATAAGCTTTCTCCAGTAGGAAATACCTGGTTAGGTAATAGAGGAGCGTATGATGGGTATTACAAGATAAAAATAAGAGGACTTGATAGTGTAGATCTTATGCAAGTTGTTCAATCTTTGGATTATAATCTTCAAAATAATAAATTAGATACTGCTGCAGAAGTAATATTAGGTGAAAAGTATAAAAAATTAAAAACTTCCTCTTGGAAAGATTGGAAGGAAAATTTTAATCAATTTATTAAATATGCTATAAGAGATGTAGAAATTCTTTATTTAATAGACAAGAAGTTAAAACTTTTTGAATATTTAATTCAAATGCAAATACTTTCAAGTATTACTAGTTTAAACGATATTATGTCTGTTACTAGATTAATTGATGCTATGTTTATTAAAAAATTTTGGAATAAGTTAGTTTTTCCAAATAATGAAGAAGCAAAAAGAGTAAATTACAAGGGTGGTTTGACTATAGATCCAATTATTCCAGGAATACATTAGGGAGTAGCAGTATTAGATTATGCATCTCTTTATCCTACAACCATTATGGCTTATAATATAAGTCCAGAAACATTTTTATTTTCAAAAGCACAGTTTGGTGAATAGCAATTTTAGGAATAGTTACAATTTTTAAAAGACAATAATATTACCTATGTTGATACTGGAGAAAGTGATTAGCTATTTGGAGAAAGATATATATTTTTGTCACATAAAGAATATTTAGGATGTTTACCTCAATTATCATATGAATTATATATGATGAGAAAAGAATATAAAAAACTTGCCAAGAAAGCTCCTACAGCTGATGAAAGATTAGTTGCAGATAAAAAACAATATGCTATTAAAATTATTCTTAATTCAATATATGGAGCTATGGGATTTCCTTTCTTTAGATTATTTGTTCCTGAATGTGCAGATGCTATTACCTTTTTTGGAAGAAAGGCGCTTAAGTTTGCGATGGATAAATTGGGTGTGTACGGAACTGTGCTTTACGGAGATACGGACAGTTGTAATTTTTCAACCTTTATCCGATATAGAATAAAAAATTAGAATAATAATCAAACAAAATAAATAAATACTTTTTTGCCTCGTGAATAATTATTATGGAGGCACTATGGTGTATCTATAAAATAATTAGGAGGCAATTATGAAAGACAATAATGTTCAAAACGATAAAGTTCAGTGTAAAATTTGTGGAGAATGGTTTAAACGAATAACATATACTCATCTTTATGGACATTTTACTACTATATAGGAATATTGCTAGAAGTTTAATTTATTACCAGCTGATTTATTATCTGAAAAAACAAAAAAATTATCAAATACGGCTTCCTTATAGAGTTGGATAAGAAGATACGGTTAGTAGGAAGGAAGAAGAAAATTTAATGAATATAAATAGAGACAAGCATATACAAATTCTTTTTAGTATAAAAAAGAGAAATATGGATGGACTAAATAGTAGTTTGATGAATATAATAAGAATAGGGCGGTAACATTGGAGTTATGTATTAAAAGACATGGAATTTAGTAGGGAACTAGAATATATTAGTAGTATTGCAATAGACAAGCATATGCTGGAAATAAATTGTAGTATTTTATATAGAAATATGGTAAAGTTGAAGGATAGAAAATATATGAGTAGATTATAAAGCAAAAAACTATTACATTTAATAATTTTATATCATCTATATCTCAATAGCTTTTTGAAAAAATAGCACAAAGATTACCAAATTAGAATTTTAATTATGGAAATAACGGTGGTTAGAAATGCTTTATGATTTAGAATAAAGCTTATTATGTTGATTTTTATCATCCAAAATCTAATAAAATTATTGAATTTTTTGGAACATATTGGCATGCAGACCCTAGAATATATAAATAGCATTAGTTAATAGTATACCCAGGAAAAAAAGATATTTTAGTTTAGTAGATGTGGCGAAAAAATTAGGAAAGAATAGAAAATTTAAAAAAGGCTGGAGTTTCTGATATAAAGGTAGTTTGGTAGATTGATTATAAAAACAATCCGTAGAAAACAATAAATTAGTGTATAGAATTTTTACAG
>Ga0255342_1004302_pt1 | contig 14702 bp, 12 predicted proteins | sample wastewater_treat_3_FD_192416 | JGI IMG/M metagenome (GOLD analysis project Ga0255342, IMG submission 192416) | Wastewater microbial communities from Lulu Island WWTP, Vancouver, Canada - plant14 | ecosystem: Engineered > WWTP > Wastewater > Unclassified | place: Canada: Vancouver, British...
ATCATTACTCTTAAAAACCACCTTCTTACTTTTCCAATAGTTCTGAACCTTTTCCAAGTGATCATCTAAATTTTTTGAATCATCCGTGGCTATAGGATGATACAAGGTTTTAAAACCCTCTTTTTCTTTTTGATTAAATATGTCTTTAATTCCGTTTTCAATTGAATTTTCATCAAACACAAGGATGTCCGAACTATCCTTTTCAACTTCTCCGATTTCTATCAAATTCTTCATAAGGACATAAGATGTGATCCTGCAATTATAACCCATAAAATTTGGATTTTTTACGTCCCAAAGATCTTGCATTTCATACGGGTCATAATCGGGAGTAATTTTAATTTTTTCTTTAAACCCGTTTGTTATAAGCCCATATCCGTTAACAGACTCGTTAAAATAATTCACTTGCTCGAAAAATGCCTCGATATCCCCAGACGAAATACCGGCTTTTTGCAAAGCTTCTTTTACTTCTTTCCTTCCGGCTTCATCCAACAAGTTTGAATACGTTCCGGTTTCAAATGACTGTTTTTCTTGCTCCGTACTTTGACTCTGCTCTTTGGCTGAATCCCCTTTAGCACAAGAGGCAAAAAGACCGATTACCAAAAATAATAAAAGGGAAATAAATAGCTTTTTTCTCATTATTGTCATCTCCGATATTTGATTAAAAAGTTTAACTTACATACTGCCTTCCCATCAAGCTCTCCTCCGTCTAACAAGCTTTTGTTTTTGTCGCCCAGCTGTATATATCCCTTTCTACACAAACATTGAGCCCACATGCACCCGGAGGTTCCAAACCGTACTTGAGGTAAAGTTCTGCCAACATTTCTTTTACAGCCCTAAAGTAATCAAGGCCCGGAGGTGTCATTGAACCCATAACGGGTTTGCCAAAGGGCATCCAAATTGATGCACTTGGTATAACCCCGCGTTGGGCCAGGCAGCTTGCACCTTTTTTCAGGGATTCCAAGGGCTCCAAGCCAATAATAAAGTTGGAAAAGGCCTTACCTTTCCCATGTTTTTCGGAAATATATTCAAGCGCCCTTAAATGGCGATCCTTGGTAGTGTACTCCCGCTTACCCAGAGTTACCATGGCGGCGATCTTATCGTCCCACACTTCCAAACTGCAAGCAATGCGGTCGGCGCCCAGTTCAAAGTAACGGTCAATTACATCTGTTTTTTCGGGCGGTGTAATATAAAGCAATATTTCACCCAGAATTTTGTCCCGCCCCACATTGCTGTTAATGCTTTCCATATAGGCACTGATATATTTTTCTTCCTTGATGGGTGAAAATGTTGAACCGCCGGTGATTTGGATGCTGTCGGCCACGCCGGAATCAATGGCGTAATTTATAATATCGGCAACATCTTGTGGACCGGGTGTAGGCGGCATGGCTTTCCCTCGCTTTGCCAAGGCCTCAAACTGCCCACCCGAAAAACAATACTGGCAAGCCTTTGCCTTCATTGCATATTCGCAAGGCCACAAGCACTGGAATGCCACCCAGTTGCGGCCTTGCAAAACCGCATTGCCAAGAAAAGGCAGGCCGGATGAGGTTTTGCGCTCATAAAAATCTGTTTTGGGCATAAATGAAACAGGGCAAATTTCTTCTTTTTTATGTAGCAATACAGCCCGGTCGCCCGACAAGCTTATACGAAAGTCCGTCGTCATATCACTCATATATTTTATGAGTTTCATGTTTTCCCAAGAAAACATTGAAGACAAAGTGGACAGATGAAAGCTTAAATCCGTCGCCATAACAATAGTGTCGTCCGGCAATTTAAGGCAGTTGCAGGTAAGTGCGTTTGTGTGCAAACGGTATTCCTTACCGAATTTTTTATAAACTTCTTTGTCAATTTTAAGGCCCCGGCTGACAAGCAGGCACTTTAGCTCCACGCTGTCTATTTCTTGTTTATTAAAATAATATTTTCCCATGCTGCTCCTTGTTTGTTTTGTACTTAGCTTACATACTGCCTGCCTATCATGCTCTCTTCCATTATGTGGCTGAAGACTAGGTCTGTTTTGAGGGCAAAAATTTTTTCATCTTGCTGTTACTTCACATTTATATCCAAGTTTTTTCTTTTAACAGCTCGGCTATCTCCGCTGTATCCGGCAGTTTTTCAAGGCCCAATCTCTCAGATAAGTCGAATATTCTTGAGCCAAAAGGAGCCCCAGGAGAGGTTTTTTTGAAATCCGTTTCATAAAATTTTTCAACAAAAAAATACCTGTTGCTGTCTACCCTTAAATCAAAGCCCTTGTTAAGCAAATAACTGATTGCCGCTTTGATTTTTGCTTTTCTTTCTTCCGTTAACTCTCCAATTTCGGATTCATATTTTATATCATCAATGTCCTTCTCATTTGGAATTGTTTTAACCCGAGCAACAATCTTGCCTATGGCCCTGACGCTTTTTTGATTGTAAAGGCCTAAGTAATCATGTGGTCTGAAACCGCGGCCCGCATTATCCCAATACATGTCATTAGCAAGATTATATTCAATGGTTTTTCCGGACAATTGTACTCTCATAGTTTTCCAAGAGTCCTTAGAAGCAATCAAGCCGCTGTCGATGCAATAGAGTGAATAATCTTCCAAAATTTCAAGCATTTCTTGGTCGCGAAATTCATCAAGAACATCTTTAACCGCCTCAGCGATTTTTTCAAATGTCATATTTTCATGCGCTAAAGTCACCTCATGCCTCCTTCTGTAATCCTCAATTATTTGGTCAACTTTTTCCTTTTCTTCCTCCCTCATTGGCTCCGGGGCCAAGGTAAGCAAAACCTTGTATTTTTCACCCTTGAAACTGCTCAGATGGCTTTCCAATTGTTTCAAGTCAAAGCCGCTGCCACTCATCTTCGTTTCAATAATAATTTTGAAACTGTCTTGACTTATTGTGGCATCCGGAACACTCTTGGGGCCTCTTTCTTGCTGCCGAAATGAAAGTTTCAGCTCAAGGCTTTCTGCGGGAAAAAAAGGGTTTAAGAATCGGAAAAACTTTTCGGCAGAATAATTGTAGAGGCGTGACAATAGGAGCATGGTGTTTGCCGTTGCAACATTTTCTTTTGAAGAATATCGTTGGAAATAATGGATTTTCATAACTTGGCCCTCCTAAAATTGAATTAACTTTCTACTTTTCTTATGTACTGACTATTTTCAATATGCTTTTCAAAAACTCGGAACTTTAAAAATTCTTATTTCAACCAACAACTTTTTAGAGTATTTCTTCGTTTAATCCCTTATTAATCAATTTAATCTGCCAATAAATATACATTCTCATTATCAAAGCATATTCTTTCAGTGTAGTTGAAAATTCGTACCATATCATCCATCTTGTCCATAATCACTCGGGTTTCAGGATTTGACACTTCAGCAAAGGCTTTTATTGCACTCTTTTCGATTTCTTGAGCGTTAAGACTAATGTCTTCACTTTTATCTTGCAAAAACTTATCAACTTTATCCACCTTAATACGAGGAATGTTATTAACTAACCTCCCTACCGCTTTGCCCGTTGCTCCTATCGCTTTACGAGCATTATTCTGAACAGAAACCCTACTCATCTTTTCTAAATATACAGAACTTTTAGCAAACAGATCCCTATAGGTCGACGAAAAATTTGCGATTTCATCTTTTTTATCCACAATATATTCTTCCTTAAAATTACCGCTCAACATAATCTCCATCAAAGAGGCTAAAGAATAGGTATATAATGAGAGTCTGTAATACTTGAATTTTTTCTGTAAGTCATTAAGAGTAGTATCAACTTGGTTTTGTATCACTACGAATTTCTTTGAATTTTGTAATTCTTCAATTTTCTTTTTATATCCATTTATATTCTTTAGTGCGGTTCTTTGAATATCAAGTACCAACTTATGGTTGCCGGAAACATAGTACTCATTATCCCAATTGGATTTATACTTAGAAACCACATTTGAAAGTGTCTCAACATCAGCTTCTATCTCTGATTCTTTTTCAATCTCGAGAAAGGATAATATCTGCCTCTGCATTTTTTCGATTTCACCAAGTTTTTGTTCTATCGAAAACAAGGCAACAGCCATCATCATCGTCGCCGGATTAATTGGAGCTATAGCTTTTGTTGTCATCGATAAAGTGCCGGCCTGTTCAAGCTTTACTAACTTTGAAGTACCCTCGGCTGTTTTAAAAGCTCCCCAAAAATTACCGTCTTTTGCAACTTTCAAGGAATCCCCCGCCACTTGGTTTGCTAATCTATAAAGTCCTTGCCCCTCAACAATGCCTGTCTGAGTTACTGTTCTAAGCGCAGGTAGAAGAGATGATACACCTGCTCCGAGTGTCGACAACTGCGCAATTGGCACAGATAAAGCATCTTTCTTAACTACTTCCGCGCGCGCATCATACAACAGTCCATCGGCAATTTCCACTAGTGAGTACTCTGTAGTTTCTTCCGCCTTAATAACTTCCATTTTTTTTGAATTGTCAATTTCTTTCATCATCTTCCTCCTTATTCTAATTTTTTATTTTGCGCTTAACTCACATACTGCCTACCCATCATGCTTTCTTCCATTATATGGCTGAAGACAAGGTCTGTTTTGAGAGCAAAGATTTTTATGACATCAATTCCTTCTCAATTTCACGGGTGATTACACTGTAGCCTTCTATGTTGGGGTGAATACCATCATAAGTATAGAGCTCATTTAGGTTGCCACCGCTGTCACTGAGGACATCAGTCAAGTCTAAGTAAACAATACCCTTTTCTTCCGCCAAGCTTTTTAATTTTGTGTTCAGGTCTCGAATGGCCTCATTAGTTCGCTTTCCGACTGCTGTTTTAGCCCCAAAGCCTTCCATTTCTTCATTTACCGGGTAAAGGGCCTGCAAGACTATTTTTGTCCCGGGACTTTGCTTTTGCGTTTTTTCTACAAGCCCTTTTATATTGTTGTGAATTTTCTTTGCGGACACCTTGCCGTCAAGGTCATTGGTGCCGATTAAAACAATCAAGATTTTCGGCTGAAGGTTTAAAACGGTATCCTCCATGCGTGAAAGCAGATGGTCGCTGAATTCCGCACTTATGCCGCGGTTGTAGACTGTTTGCCCTGTTTCTTCCATATAGTTTGAAAAGAGCTCCTGCAAGGGGTAAAGCTCCGTAATGGAATCACCGATAAACACGGTTTGGCCTTGCCGGGCACTCCGGTTGAGGTAGGCATAGTTTTCTGTTTTGCGGGCTATATCCCTTGTGTTCATCCTGTCGATTAGCTTTGAAAGGGCAAAAAACATTGCAAAAACAATCAGCAAAATCAGCAGGATATTCCCCACTGCAAGCAAAAATATTTTTGTCCGGCCGCTCATAAAACATACCTCTCAAATTTATTTAATTTTCTTGTCTTGGTAAGATTTATTTTCGGAAATATAATAACATATTTAAACACTTAAGGGCACCCCACAAAACGCAGAGTGCCCTTACTTGTTTTTACTTTTGCCGTCAGCTTGTTTGTTCGGCACTGTTTAAGTTACGGTTATCAATCTCACTCCGAACCGGTTACGCTGTTGAGGTTAACGCTTTTGGTATCGTGCACCTTAGCTATGAGCATTGCAAGGCCGAAATTTTTGAAAACATACTCTTTGGCCAAGGCTAATCAAATAACGTCTTGCCATACGAAATATCGACCTCAAACTCCTTTGCGAGGCTGCCTTGCTTATAAGGATTAATCCTTTGAATTTCACCATCTATTTTGAAGAGCGACCCTGTGCCTTTAAACCAAAATGTCACATTGGCGGACTCTCCTAAACATTTTTCACATTACAACTACCGGAAACTCATATGTCGCACTGTTGGTATTCTCATAAGCTAATCTGTGGCCTTAATCGCTTATGAAAACGAGAGCCGGATGGATAGGTAGAATTATGACGAGTGCGGTGTTCTTTTGTACCTCTATGCTTTCAATTAGTCAACAATAATTGGGGAGTATTTGCTTTGCTATACGCTTAGAAATGCTCCCCAATATGTGAGTACAAGTAAAAGGCTCTCAATAAAACTACAATGTTAAGCGCTTTACTTATTCTTTCGCTTTTCTGTGGCAGATTCATCATCGGCATCAATCAAACACCTGCTGCTATTTTGCAAAAGAAAGCTTCTTGTACAGCTTGTTGATTCTGCTTATCTGAGAACTTGTTAAACAACTTTCCCGCTCCCTTAGCACCTTAATAAATTCATCCCGATTATTTTGGTTGACCGCTTGGAATGTGCTTTCGGCATGTTGGGCAACTTCTTTCGGGCGACACTTGCTCAAGTGGTCTAAAAGAAGCGGAAATATCTTTTTACTATATTTATCATTTTGAGATGCTACAGCTGCCAGAACCTTAATGGCATTATCCACTGCAATTACCGAGCCCTCCTCCATAATCCTTAATACGATTTCCAGGTTTTCATATATTTCATCCGCCTTGATAGCTGCAATTGTTGCTAGCGCTATCATTGACCCCCATACTAGTCTGTTGTTTCCGCTTCTTAGTAATTTAATAAAATCTCCGACGTATTCAGCAATCATATCCGGTTGAATATACCCTACTTCATATATTACCTTTATGCAATCGCTTTGAATATTTTTATCACGGTTAAATATATTTTCTGCAATCTCTCTGATGCCATCCGCATTATTGGTCTCGACCAGTTCCTTTGCAAGCTCCTGATTTGGCACTTCATCCTTTCTTCCCTGTAAGTACGCAATCCTCTCTAAAACAGACATGTGCCTCTCCTCCAATTTCAAAGGTGATAACTTTTAAAATCTGCGGATTTACTTTGTATTTTTTTTACCCTCGTTATCAAAGCGGCCGTCTCCACATGCCCCGTCCTAGGGAACATATCCACCAGGGTCACTTCACGCGTTTCATAGCATTTGGGAATGTCACGGTGTTCTTAAGACCCGAGTCTATTTTAGGGGGATAAAATACCGGTTAATCTAAGAACGCTTCGAGCGAAATATTCACTATGTCAGATTCATCCACCTTCACCGGATTTTTTGTGAACAGATATTTTAAAAATACTACTCATGATTATTATAATCTAAAGTAGTATGATATTGCGTTTTCTCACAATTTTATAAAGCCCTTGTGTTAAGTGTTTTCACGTCCTCAATTATCCACTCTTGAAATTAAGGCCACGCTCTCCACATGGCTTGAGAGGATAGAATGAATGTCATTTGATTATGTCCGTTCTCGGAAACATATCTACTGCGTTTTTTACACTATCGGTAGACGGAAACATATCCATAGGCTTCGCTGTTTTTTGAAAAACTGAGGTATGCTGTTAATTTTCAGTACCCAATACTGTAAATAACGTTACTCTCCTATTCACTAATGTAATTCAACAATCTTTCTAAAATGTCATGTGTAACTTTTAAGTTGTATTGTTCAATAAGGTGACTTTGCAAATCCATAACTAATAGCAAAGAATTTTTATAGGCTTCAAATAATTCTACCTTATCTAATCGAGCAGTGGTCTTTGCAAATTTTTTATAATTTTCAAGGCTAATTTCTTTTTCAAGGTTTTTACTCATGTTTAGCCAATTATCAGCATTTTTTTCTGCCATACGTATAAGTTGTAGTGTATTTTTTTGAAGTTGTGATAAGAGTTCTAATGAACGAGCATATTCTCCTCTTTTTAGAACGTTGATTCCCATCAACCATAGATTAGAGAAATTACACAACAAAAAATTAGCATTTTCTTCAGTAAGTCTATTTGGTCTTGCACCACTTATCTCTGATAAATAATTTTCTAATTGCCCTGTTTCATCGTAAATAAGCATAGCCTTCGTATCAGGAATATAACCTGAATCTTTAAACGAGGGGATTATGTTCATATCTTTTTCAGAAAGGAAATGAAATTCCCCACGTATAAGATTATCAAAAATAACTACCTCTGTTCCGTACTCATTTTTATAAAGCATCAAGTACGGAGCTACGTCAAACAACCAGTTGGATGAATCAAAGTTCGAGGTTATACTATCTTTCAAAAATATATAGAACTCTATATCAGAGTATTGGTCACCTTCTCCTTTGGTAAACGATCCATACATCATACAAGCTGTAATTCGTTCATCTGACTCAGTAAGATTCTTAACGTTTGCAATTAATTCTTTTTGTTTTAACATTTCTTCACCCTTTCATGTAAATATCTTTTAGTTATTGTGGCAACTCAAAATCTCTACAAACCTAAATTAATATTTTTCGTACAAATATTATTGCAAAAAGCATCATCATGCTCCACAAACAATAGTGTAGGACAATATTCCAAAATCATTTTTTCAATTTGGATACGTGAAAAAATATCAATATAGTTCAATGGCTCATCCCATATATACAAATGTGCACTTTCACAAAGGCTTTTAGCAATTAGTACTTTCTTTTTCTGACCAGCACTAAAATCCACCATGTTCTTATCAAACTGCTCTCTATTAAAATCCAGTTTACGAAGAATCGTTTTAAATAGAGTTTCATCGATCTTATTATTATAGGCAAATTCAGATAGATTACCTTTTAAATATGAAGTATCTTGCGAAATATAAGAAATTTTTAGTCCACTTGCTAGCATAAAATTTCCGGTAAATTTAATATCATCTCCATTAATCAATTTTAGGATACTAGACTTACCACTCCCATTTTTTCCGATAATGGCAACTCTATCACCAATATTGACTCTGAAATTAAGATTACTGCATACTTCTTTATCTCCATAAGACAATGATAAATCATTCGCTTCTATTAAGCACTCTTTGTGAAATTCAAGTGGTGAAATTTTTAAGTCATCATATTGTTCAATGTTGTGGAGCAGTTCTGATTTTTGTAAAACGGCTTCCTGATGTCTTGACTCAATATTTTTGGCACGTTTCATCGCTTTTGCAGCCTTATGTCCAACATAACCCTTATCCAGTTTTGAACCAGAATTTGTTGTTCCATATTTACTTTTTTCTACTTTATTTGACCAGTTTGAACTACGTTTTGCTGCATAAGACAACCTTCCTATTTCTTTAAGGAGTTTCTTGTTTTCTGCCAGTTCAAAATTATCTTGTAACGTTTTGTTCTCCCACCAAGAAGTAAAATTTCCCTTTTGGATTTCGATATTCGTTTTATTGATAGATAGTATATGGTCAACACATTGATCAAGTAAGCTTCTATCATGAGATACCAAAATAAACCCCTTCTTGCGTTTCAAATAGTTTTGCACTACATTACGTGCATCGATGTCAAGATGGTTTGTAGGTTCATCAATAAGCAGGAAACAACTCGCTGTAAGGAATAAAGCTGCAAGAAGGACCTTTGTTTGCTCACCATTTGACAATGTATTAAACGGACGATATAAAGCATCTTCTTGAACATCAAGCAATGATATTTCACGAAAAATCTCCCAATCCATACATTCCGTACAAATACTCTTCATTACTTCAATTGTATATAGACTCTTATCTTCCACATCATAAGGAAAATACTCAAACTTAACTGTAGAACTTATATTGCCGGAATACGCATATTTGCCAAGCAGTAAATTTAAGAAAGTAGTTTTACCGCGTCCGTTTCTTCCAATAAAACCGAGTTTCCAATCTGTATCTATCTGAAAACTTACATTTTCAAAAATATTGTCATAACTTCCTTCATATGAAAAAGTTAGATTTGAAACATTTATTAAGGACATATATTTCTTCCTCCTTTACATTATAAAAATTTTATAAGCAAAGTCGGTTTTCGGCATTAATTACTCTATAATGTTATCCAACTCTGCAAGGATTTTGTCATGAATGACATAGTATCATTGTCTATCACGTTTATCTTCCTTTCTTTTACAAATATTAAAAGCCGCAAGAAAGTAAATTCTTACGGCTCAAAAACAAATACTATTATTACCTTTTGTTATACATAACATAAGGTTACTGTAATGTATTATTGAGTGTAGAATACTTAACTTTCTTGCAATTTGCATAACAAAACAAACGGTTCTATAGCCGTTTCTTTAAATATCTTATTATGCATCATATAATTAGCAAGAAAAGTTATACATTCTTCCACCTCCAAGTCGTTTTATTATATCATATTATCTTTAAAAATCCAATATAATTCTTCTGTTCTCTTTCTAAAGATTACCCTTCTACATCAATCTCGACTCCTGATTTGAATTCAACGGCGAACTTATCATGAAATACCGTAACTTTTTCTATAAGCCGCCTTACTAATTGCTCATCATACTCCTCTAACTCGCAGGATTGCTCATTCAAGAAATCACTCATTTCAGCGATTCGTTGCCTTTTCCCTTCTCGATCTGCATTCTCAACCAGTGCATTTTGCTTCTGCTCCCGCAAACGGTATATCTCTTCCGCCACTTCCTCATAATCTGTTTTGGAATTGGCAAGCCGCAAAAGTTCGTTTTGCAGTTCTTCCAGCTTGACGTCAATATCATTGGTAATTTTGTCGTGTTCTTCATTTAAAACTGTCTCGATATTGGCCTGTAAAGTGGAGAGAAAGGTATCCTTACTGGCCAGCAACTCATTGATGGCTTTTACAACTGCTGCCTGTAGCACTTCCTCATTAACTGTAGGGGATGTGCAATCAGACCCTTTTTCCTCTAGGCGGCTGACGCATCGCCAGACAATAGACCTGCAGCCTCGATTGTTCCAGTGGACTCTTCTATATATTTCACCACATTCTGAGCAGTAGACAATACTGGACAGAGCGTACTTGCTGCTATAAACTCGCTTCTTACCATTCTTTCCAGTATAAAGGTTAGCCCGCCTTACCAGTTCTTCCTGCACCTGCATGAAAATTCCACGCGGGATGATAGGTTCATGACTGTTCTCAACATAGTACTGAGGTACGATTCCATTATTGACTACTCGCTTTTTGGAAAGAAAATCAACGGTGTAAGTCTTTTGAAGCAAGGCATCTCCTATATACTTTTCATTCTGCAGTATTTTCTTAAGCGTCTCGGGTCTCCACTTAGGCTTTTTAGCTGCAGTGAGAATACCATCCGCTTCTAGGCCTCTTGCTATTTGTAGGAGACTTGCTCCTTCAAGGTATTCTCGATAGATTCGCTTTACCACTTCGGCTTCTTCAGGAACAATAACAAGCCTTTTATTTTCGTCTTTGGTGTATCCTAAAAACCGGTTGTGGTTGACTTGAATTTCACCTTGTTGGAAGCGGTACTGAATGCCTAGCTTTACGTTTTGGCTTAAGGACTGGCTTTCTTGTTGGGCCAGTGAAGCCATGATTGTCAGCATGATTTCACCCTTGGAATCCATAGTATTGATGTTCTCTTTCTCAAAGAAAACAGGGATATTTTTATCCTTTAGCTGCCGGATGTATTTCAAACAATCCAGCGTGTTTCTGGCAAAACGGCTAATGGACTTGGTAATGATCATGTCAATTTTACCTTCCATGCATGCTTCAATCATCCGGTTAAACTCTTCGCGCTTTTTAGTATTGGTTCCTGAAATCCCGTCGTCCGCATAAATTCCTGCCAGCTCCCATTCAGGGTTCCCTTTAATGTAGGAAGTGTAATGTTCAATCTGAACCTCATAACTGGAGGCTTGTTCTTCACTATCAGTTGAAACTCTACAGTAAGCCGCCACTCGAAGTTTGGTTTTACTTTCAGTTTCTTGGTTATTACCCACACGAGCTCGTGCTGGTATAACTGTTACATTCCTACTCATCGTCATTATCAATCGCCTCGCTTTCTATAAGGCTATAAACATATTCTGCTTGTTTAAATGGGTCATCATAAAGCTCATCCGGTGTTGGCATGGCGAACTGGTATTTCTTAATACTATTTTCCTTTGGTTTATGCTCCCAAATTCTGCCGAGCATTTGTGCCCGTCTTAACTTTTCAGCCTCTACCTTTTCAAAAGTATCCTCATCAATAATCTTGGGATAATAGTCATCCCCAAGGTATCGCTTATTTGTGAGCATATTCGCAATAGTGGCATGATATCTAACAATCCCAGCTTTCTTAGCCGCATCCTTCAAGGAAAGACCTGAAAGATATGCTTTGAATAGCTTCTTTAGCTGCTCTGCTTGTAGCTGGTCAATCACCGCTTTTCCATCTTGAATCGTATATCCATATGGTACATGAGGCATCTATCTGCATATTCCGCTCAAAATAAACACCTTGACCGTTTCAGATTGAACACTCTGACCGCTCTAAACTGAACACCCTCGCCGCATCTACTGAACAGGTCAGAAGTGCCCGGAGGGAACCGTCCTCCGGGCCATGATTTTTACTTTTTGGTCTTTACCCCGTTCTTCTTCCTCATGGATTCGCCTTCGATCATTATCGTATATGAATCATGTACGATCCGGTCGCATATGGCGTCAGCCAAAGTGGGTTCGCCTATTTTAAGATGCCAGCCGGCAACGTCGAACTGGGAACAAAACATCGTGGATGCCCTTTTATGGCGCGCTTCAACTATTTCAAGCAGATCACGGGCCTCGTTCTCCTTCAAAGAGAAGAGCAGCCATTCGTCCAGAATAAGAAGCTTTACCTGTTTATATTGCTTTATTACCTTTCGATACGTACCGTCACCGCGGGCGATGGCCAGCTCAGCGAATAGTTCCGGCAGACGCACATACCTGACGGAATAGAAATTTCGGCTGGCCGCCATTCCCAGTGCACAGGCAATATAAGTCTTCCCGCTCCCGGTCGCGCCAAGAATGCGCAGATTATGATTTTCCTCAATATATGCGCACGTAGACAGTCTTGCTATCTGAGTCTTATCCAGTTTCCTGTCAGGATGGTATTCGATATTTTCTATGCAGGCACCAGGAATCGAATAATTAGCCTTCTGTATCAGCCTGGTCAAACGGTTGCTTTTTCGTGCTGACCATTCTGAATCAACGATCATGCCGAAGCGCTCTTCAAATGACATTTCCGCAAAGCATCCGTTTTTGATCTGTTCGTCAAAAGACTGTGCCATTACGGAAAGCCTCATCTCATGCAGCTTGGATATAGTATTGTTATCCAGCATTATCCGTTCCTCCTGTAGTATCCTGCTCCGCGCGTAAAGCCGTACTGTTCTGTCTTTTCTTTTGCCGCATCCTCATTCTTCTCTGTCTCCTGCGTAAGTTTATCCTGGCCTGATATAAGGATGGCCTGTATGTTCTTAAGGCTGGGGCAGGAAGTAAATGACAGTGCCTTCTCACATGATGCCTCAAGGCGTATGGCTGAATATTTATCCGCAAGTTTGAGCATAGCCATGCATGACTTGTATCCCTGCTGTTCTATCCTGTATCTGCTTAACAGCAGACGGATCACGGCAGCTGTGTTCTCACCTATCTTCTCAGCCCACCTGATGAAGCGTTCCGAATCCCAGGAGACGTAATTCTTATGATTAGGCGGCATATGCCCTTCATTGGTGCTATATTGGTTGATATGACCATATAACCTGCGATGGGACGCTATACGGTTTCCCTCGAAGAATATCTCGACCATATTCTTCGTAAGGCGCACGTCCACTTTACGTTTGATGTACTCGTACGGTACGGAGTAGTTGTGGTGGTCTGTGCTGATATGGTAGTTATACTGTACGGTGGCTATTTTCCAGGTCGCAAGTTCATATGGGTGCGGCGGCAGAGGCAGCAGGAATATCTTTTCTTCGGAGAATGCCGCTGCCCTGCTGCCCTCTTTCTTCTGAAAGGGTTTGTTGTTGAATTCAATGAGCTTTTCAGCTATCGCTTCATTCAGTTCATGGAGGGAGAGAAACTGGATGTTACGCAAAGATGCAAGTATCCATGTTGAAACGATCCCGACAGAACATTCAACTGTGGCCTTGTCCCGAGGAGACCTTGGACGGGCAGGTATTACCGCTGTGCCGTAATGCTCGGCAAGTTCAAGATATGTCCTGTTGATCACAGTTTCGCTTTTAGATACACTCGTTACTCCGGTTTTAAGGTTGTCCGGCCTGAGTATTCGCGTTACTCCGCCAAAATATTTGTACGCGTTGACATGGGCGGTGGTCCAACTTTCCTGATTCTGGGAGATGAAAGCCTCGACATATGCATAACCGCTGTACGGCAGTACTGCCACAAAGACATAAGACTTGATGGACGCGCCGGTGTCGGTATCCGTTATGCAAACATTCTGACCGGCCCAGTCGACCTCCATTATCTCTCCCGGCTTGTGATCCAGATGCATGGTTGCGTTGTTTTTAATGACATAGTCACGGTAATATTTGTTGAACTGTGTGGACTGATATGGAATTTCGCCTGTTTCCCTGCACTGGCTGCAGTATTCAGCCCAGAGCAGGCTCAGGGTCACGCCGTTTTTGCCCATTTCCTTGTGTATCTCCCCGTAATCCGGCATTTTGTAGCAAGGTTTTTGCAGCCCCGGCGGGAAAAGCCTGTCTGTTATCTCCTTGTCGCTTAAGTCTTTTGCGGATCCCCACTCGAGGCTTGTTTCCCCGGCACGTTTGAGCACGTCTATGACAGTTGTCCGTGAACAGTGACATGCTGCGGAGATCTGTTTGTTGCTGATCCCAAGGCTGCGAAGCCTTAGGATCTCCCTGTAATTGGCCATCTCTAATGACCCCTCCTCAAATAATGTATTTGCATCACCTGGATGCTGAATGCATTATATTGATAGAGGTTCAGTGAGGTAATAGAAAGGTGGAGGGGTGTACAACTCACCCGGCAGCAGTGTTCAGTTTTGAGCGGTCAGGGTGTTCAACTCACGCGGTCAAAGTGTTCAATTTGATGCGGCATATGCATCCC
>Ga0255342_1004304_pt1 | contig 14699 bp, 13 predicted proteins | sample wastewater_treat_3_FD_192416 | JGI IMG/M metagenome (GOLD analysis project Ga0255342, IMG submission 192416) | Wastewater microbial communities from Lulu Island WWTP, Vancouver, Canada - plant14 | ecosystem: Engineered > WWTP > Wastewater > Unclassified | place: Canada: Vancouver, British...
ACGCCATTCCATTCAAATAAACGCCCACCACCGGCAGTTCCACCATACAATTTACCATTAAATACAGCAAGAGAGTATATATGAGTTTGACTACCTAACTGAGGAGCTACTTGAATCCACGAATCTACGCCATCCCATTCAAATAAACACCCACCAGGGTAAGTTCCACCATACAATTTACCATTAAATACAGCAAGAGATTGTATATGAGTCTGACTATTTAACTGAGGAGCTACTTCATTAGCAATTACCGGTACCAAATTCGCACTTAAAAATATTAAATATGTACCACCTGGCGCACTAAATATAGTATCAGTATAAGACAATGTAGTAGAAGTAACACTTATAGCAGTCTCAGAATAAGCAAGATAATATCCCCTTGTATTACTTAACATAAAACCAGAAAAGTTTTGATTTACTTTATCAAAAGCATCTCTTACCTTATCACCACTTTGAGTACCTGCTGTACCTAAATTAATAGTTTTTATTGCCATATCTCACCCCTATTGGGGTGAGCCCCTTACGAAGCTCACCCCATTGTTTCTAATTTAAAATAACCTATTATGAAGCAGTACCAGATACATTAATGCTAGTACCAATGAATACCATTCCATTGACAGGAGCAGTAATCTCAGGTGCATTAGGAGCAACAGTATCAATAACAACATTAATTAGAGTACCAGGGACAGACCAAGTATTCATACTGTCTTGCCACATAGCTCGGAATTTCACTGTACCATCAGAAAGCGCAGTGGCAAATTGATAAGTGTATGAAAAAGTAGATGGAGACTGATAATCTCCCGATACAACCGTATGAGTATCTACATCTGTCCAACTAGAACCCCCATCAGTACTCTTCTGAAGTTTTAGTGCTTTAACAGCCGCTTGTGGTATGGGAGTAGCACCACCCATTGAAGAAAAATCAGCACCCAAAGAAAGTATTACTTTAATACGTGGGGTACTATCATTTGTGACATTATCAGTAGAACTTTGACCTGAATCATCTAATAAATCACAAATAGGGGTCGCAGTACTTCCAGAAAAAATATTAGTTATTGTACTAAATGCACCTATGTTACCTGCTAAATCTTCACCCTTAGCCTTTAGTTTATGTGCACCAGCCGCAAGGGTCTGACCACTTTTAGACCACGTTGTCCCCGACACAGCAGGCGAGCATAACAACGTAGCATCATCGTATAAATGAACTTTTACAGCATCAGCCATAGTTTACTCCTTTTCCTTATTTGTTTCTTGTGTTGCTATATGTGCCGCATAAGTTTCATAATCGAAAAATATCGGCTCTTCTGTGGGAACTAATTTCCAGCCCAAACTTAACTTATATTTAATTTTCTTGCGTCGGACAGGAATAATATGTTCCTCACCTTTCTCATCGGTATAAATCATATCATACCGTTTGTTGTAAAACTCAGTCACAAGGGCTGGGTCAACGTAATTTGTCATAATTACTCCTTTCTTTATCTTCTATATTTTTGAACAGCATCATTAAATTCTTTCAAAGTCTCATTGTATAGACTTAAATAATACTGACCACCTTGTAGTAAATTCGCCAATCCCTGAAATTTGCTTATCGAAGCCGTTACTGATAGTTGATGAGATGCCATATAATTCTGAATCAATGCCATATCAGCCTGCACTTGATTATTGGTTAATGTTAAATACTCATTAACTTTTAATTGTAATTCGCCAAGTGCTTGCTGGATTCTAGCCTGAAATTCTTGTGCCTTAGCTTGCATTAGTATTTGTTTTAAACCAGTATAGACACTAGCTTTTCTTTCAATCTCACCAAGATACAACTGAACACTTTGCTGGATTTCATTTAGATAAGATTGAGTCTTATTTTGCAGAACCGCTAAGTTGTGCTGAATAGTTCCACTAAACTGGGCATTATATCTCTGGACATTACTCTGAAGTGTACCTAACTCATATTGTAGCGCTGTATTGGTTTGTGCTATAAATGCTTGAGTTTTACTCTGTTGTGTTCCTAATGCCGCATTAACTTCTTGCTGTACTTTATTCATAGCCAGCTGAACTCTCTGATTAATATAGTTTGTAAAAGCCGTTACCTGTTGAGATAAAGCACCAACTCTTGCTTGTAACTCGGATGATATAACGCTAGCCCTTGCTTGTGCTTCAGCGGCGAAGGCACTAACATTCGCTTGCGACTTAGCGGCATAAGCATCAACTTCAGCCCGTATTTTAGCGGCATAGGCACTAGCATTTGCCTGTGATTCAGCAGAAAAAATACCAGCTTCCACCTGAGATGCAACCGAAAAAGCATCAACCTTCGCTCGTAATTCAGCGACAAAAGCATTAATTTTTTGAGTAACATCAGCTAAATAAGTACCAGCTAATTCTAAATCATCTAGACTTAAAGCATCATTAAAACTCTTTATGTATCCAGTGGAAGTAGTACCAAAACTAAAACCAGTAGCACCAAAAGCTGTTGGAACAGTAAGACTAGGAGTTGATGGAGCAGTAACACGAAAGTAAGTACCACTAAAATCTGATGGTGTGGGAGGACTAAAAGTGGTATCTTCTATACCATCTAAAATGTCAGTATTAAGAATTGCATTATAATCAGTAAGATATAAATTAATCGGATTTCCCCCCTGTACACCTTCTCCAAAAACCTCATCTTGACTTACAGTAATATCTGAAGGAGCACTAACAGAAGGGGAAAAGATTACGTTAGATGAGTAAGGTGCTGTTACAGATGGCACTGCTAAATCAGTTTTCAAGATACCATTTTCAGTATCAAATGTAGATACCTTTCCTGATATACCAGTTTCATTAGTTTTATTAAATAGCGAACTAGCGGTTTGTATCGTTTCCCAAATACTATCTATTGATTCTTTTTCTGTTCCTTCGCCAGGAAATAAAATCCCATCAACATCTTCAACAAGACTAAGTGCTGTATAATTTTCACCAAATATTCTATCTAAATTTTCATTACGAACAGAATATCTCTTTACATTATTGTTTCCCACCTTTTCGTATAATTTCAATAATGGGTCAAATTCTTCGATAATGATTTCACTAGCACTATTCTTTATCTCGTTTAATAATCCAACGCTACATTCTCTATACAGCCTAGCCGCTCCATAAATCACCAATAGCCTATTTAACGCTTCAAAGTCAGCACTAAAAATAGAATTACTTTCTGCCAAATTAACAGTAGGAACTTGGATATAATGCAACTCACCAATCACTTGCCCTGCTAATCCATTAGCTTCGGGATAGATAGTTAATACATTTTCTCTGGTACAGAATGCTGGGTCTAATGCGGTAGCATAAGATAACGAATACTTATTTGTTATGTCTGCTATTTGAGAGGGTAATATCTCTCTACAAACATACTTATAATTACCACAATATCTTAATACCGAGACTATCTTGTAGTCAATGTTACCCAATAACGTGGATAAATCAGTTGGATTAGTAATTATATCTTTACTCTTAGATAAAGACAATAATACCGAAGGATGCACCTCATTTATTATTATCCGAACTCCATCTTGCAACCATTGTTCTGCCATTCCTTTACTGAACTTAAAATTGTTATAAACAATATTCAGTTCCTCATCCTGTTCACCTCCGACGTAAGTTGCAATACTAGCAAGTATATCTATCATAGTTACCTCAACGATGTAATTGGTGATGGAGATTTTGCGATACGTGCCTCAGGGGATATTTGTCCGCCATTGAACAGTCTCATTTTATTCACGTATTTAGAATAATACACATTAGCAGTATTAAGATATTGACTACGAGTATAAATTTCCTTTTCTCCATTAACAGTGGATACTAGCTCCATATAGCATTCAAACAATACATAATCAATAATAGCCGTATGTAATATTTGGGGTACATCTGGTTCAGTATCATTGGTAATACTAACAATATCCAACATATTTGGTCTAGCAGTATATTTTACTTTCAATGCACCAGCGTAAGATTCGGTAGGAGCTATTAACTTTCCACCACTAATCTGAAATAACTGAACAGAATCATTTAATATACAATACGCATAGTTAGTATTTTTTACACTTTCCCGTTCAGTAACATTTTCAAGCGGTGTAACACTATCTCCAACAGGAATAATCCCGTCATCATAAAATCTCGATATTTTTTTATACGCATTGTTTACATATATACCAACAGAAAGAACAGAAATACAGTTCTTGGGTAATTCATAAGTAGTACAATTAGCAGTAATATTGTAAGTAACAAAGACTTTTCTTTTCAGGTTAGGAGACATTTCTATCAGGGCGGCATTTATCTTTTCAACCACTGAGGCTAACGCAATATTAGGAATGCTTTGCTTAACTATTGAATATATTTCACCTATTGTCATATTATTTCCTCTCCATTTCAGGTTGGCGAAATGGGGAGAAGAGAACTTCCCCCCTTACTCCCAAGTGTCGGTAGCCTAAAGATTTATATCCAAACGGCGTGCGTCTCACGCAAGCTCCATTCAAAGCTGGCTTCCGTAAGAATCAAATCGCCTTGAATATCAGTGCCGTCTTTTTCCAAAGACTTAACTCCAGGATAGACTTTGGTATCACGATTAATACCATTGCCAACCAACGGACGATATTTCACACCGTTCAAGTTAATACCCAACATCTTAACAGGTGTTCCGTCAAGGTGCGGATTAATAATAACTTTAATACGCCCTTTAGGAGTTGCAAAAACATCAGTTGGCACACCAAGAATTTGAGTTCTATTTGTTAGAGCAAAATCTGGTGTAACAATATTATTCCCTGCAATGGTAATATTATTCTTATACAGCCCAGCCAACCTATTCATCCAGTTGTAAGTCAGGGTTGAAACAAAGAATAAAGTCGGGACAACACTATTATAACGTGGGTCAAGCATAATTGAAAGATGCTCAAATAAATCATCGGCATAAGTAGTAGCATAATTCAACGAAAAAACATTGGAGTTTTTCATAATGTAATTAAGCGCACCTTCAGTATGCCTATTGCCATTGGCATCTCTACCAAGTGAACTAAAAAGTCCAATTTGTTCCAAATCCCATTTATGCTCGATTAGTTTATTACCCCAAATACGGGCATACTCATTCTTAAAGAACCTCATTTCATTCGCCCTACTAGAATTATCCATAGCGCAAAAGGTCTTTAGAATTTGAGTCATCGCATATCCATTAATGTATGGAGTATCCGCCCAAGTCTCTGGCACTCCCGTACCAGCACCAAACGCAGTACCTTGAACAGTTGTTCTCAGTGCCTCTAGCATAGCGGGATGTATCCCATACGTTTCAGAAATTACATTGCCTGAGGTTAATAGTGTAGTTAATACATAAGCCCCATTTTTAGGAACTCTAACAACAATACCAGTAACCTCTACATAAGGCGCAGTACCACCAACACTTTGCACTAATACAGTCATATAGTCAGTGGCAACTGTTGCGCTATAAGGGTCAGTTGGTAAATCTTTTGCTTGGGGTTTTAGAGGAACTCGCAGTAGAATATTGGGAATAACCCAACGTGGAGTAGTTCCATCAGCACCAATACTAATCTTATTGGTAGCCTGACCATATACGTTAGTAATATTACCAACAGTCTTATAGTCACCAGCCAATTTAAGACTAATAGCATTACCCTCTACGATATTTCCACTACCAAAAGTTTTGCTAGTAACAACAAAACTCGTATCTCCACCGTGTTTCCAACCAACAGCATAAGCATACCTACGGCAAAAACTGGGACGCTCTTCCGTGTAAACATATTCAGTAGCCGCTACTGGTTCTTTTCTGAGTTTTGAGACGAATCGAAAAAACGGGTCTGAAGCAATATTAAGTTGCGATAATTTCTTACCAAACTCATAGGGTTTATATTGGTCGCCTAAATTGATATTAGGCACATTGCCAATATATTGTGGGGCGTTTTGTACACCCTCGAACGTTAAATTTGTAGCCATAACATTCTCTCCTGTCTAATTAGAGAATCAGACGTCGAGAAGTTTACGCATACTTTGTCCTGTTGATTTTAAAATTGTATTAAATGCCGCCGTATCTCTATCTATATCGTCAGAGTTCATACTCTCCAGCGTAGCGGCACTACGGGGAGCTCTTTGTACATTAGAAGATTGTCTTCGTTGGTCTTGGATTATTGAATTATGAATGTTCTTCTGCAATAAACCTTTCTCCTTTAAATACAAAAAGTATATATCATCAGGAGTAATAGTTCTTTTAGAAGCCCATTGTTTTATCTCTGCCAGTTGTTGTGGTGTTATTTTAAACTTGTTTACCAAGTCTTGTTCCACTCTTTGCGCTTGTGTTTTTGCTTTTTCAGCTTCTAAGCGTTTCTCAATGATTTGATTGGCACGAGATTCAATTATCTTATTTAGAACCTGTCCAGATGGAGATTGCGGATTTTTAAATGCCTCATCGGCATCAAATTGAAAATCATCAGGCAAATCCAGCGTATCCTGACCCTGATTCCCTTTGTTAAAAAATTGTTGAACATATTCAGCAAATTGGGGATTAGCCTGTACGGCACTTATCAACGGCATTGCTTGCTTGATTCCTTGTAGTTCGCCATACAAACGTTTGGCTTCACGAGAAGAATCCAGATACCGCTTTTTCCAGTTGACTGGTTTAGACTTCTTCTGATTCCCCCCCATATTTGCCGCATCATCATCATCTTGGAAATCAGAATCTTCTAAATCGTCATCATCATTTTGTCCTGTTTGTGATAAATCTGAAAAATCATCGCCGAACACGTCGTCGGAATCATCTCCAAAATCATCACCAAGACCTGGTGTGTTATCACCAAAAGGTGTGTTACCACCTAAATCGGATGTGTTACCATCCCAAAACTCATCACTCATTGTTTGTCTCCTCTGTTAGGGGGTTGTTATTTTCTTCAGTCGGGGGAGGGTTAGTCTCCTGACTTCTATTTTGTGCAGTTGCGGCATTACCGCTATTCTGCATCTGTATTTTTTGTTTCTCAGCTTCTACTTGCATCTGCCCACTAAAGTTCTGAAGAATAGAATTAACTGTATTCTGAATTTCTTGATTCTTTACACGGGCATTACCTTTCATTAATCCACGTAAGAGTTTCTGTTGATAAGCAGTTTCCATATATTGCTTGTTCAATCTATCTCCTACCGTAGAAGCTTTATCTTTTATCGAATAATTAACTAATTGATTTTCTAGTGCTTTATTCCTACTCTGTAAATCTTTTACCATCTTGTTCAGTTCATCAATATTAGCTATTAGTTGACTGTATGTGGATTTGCGTTGAATAATCTTTTCCTTATTGCGTATATCAGTCTCACCCAAGAAGGCAATATCATCAATAATACCAGCCTGAAACCACTTAAAGTATTCGTCTAATAATGCCCACCTGTTAATAGGTTGAGTAGAACCAGCTACGAAGGCTATATCAAACTTCATTTCACTATAATTCATAGACTTTTCTACTGCCTCGCCATAATCATTGTAGATAGGAATATTAATTTCTACTGTTTTAGACTGATTATTTGGTTGAACAATACGCATTACCTTGTATGCTGAGTAAGTGGACTGTGCTACTGAATGGAATACTTTTCCTAAATAGGTTAATACAGGTTCTACAACATTAATAATCCACTGTTTTATCCGTCTTGTACCAAATTCGTCTAATGCTAATAATCCTCGATATGTCTGAGTATTACTATCTTGACCACCAGCCATAGTTCTAAACATACCAGACTGGTCTTCAAAATCATACTTACTCTCTTGGACTAATTGGATAAAACCATTAGAAATAGGAACTGGCATTATAGGAATAGGATGTTGCATTCCAGTATGAACAGGCAACAAAGCACCTACCGAAGACGAATACATTTCCCAAACATCTGGGTCAATAGAACCTTCATCATACATCCAACGCAATCCCGACCCTAAGTTAGCATTATGAATAGTAATTTGATGACCTTTATTAATCTCATCCTGTTTACCTACTAACATAGTAACATACGCCATTGGGAATGGGCATCCTGTATCTATATACGGTAACTGTACTATCGGATATTCAGTAATACGGTCATCAAGATAACGTTGAGTTAATATCTTATCTCCTATTGCTGTAACTTCTTTAATAACAGTAGCGTAGTATTTTATTTCATCAATAATAGTAGATACAAATTCAGGCGATTTCTTTAACTGATTATATTCTTTCTCTGTAAACTTCTCAGTTTTAATCTCTACTGAATACTCGGCTATTTTCTGTTTTAATTCATCTTGAACCTCTTGTAGCTTCTGAGCATACTCTTCTTGTATTCTCTTAGATTCAAACTGAAAACGTTCTTGAGTAATTTCACCAGCCTCTAAAGCCTGTTTTAGCTGGGCTAGTTGGTCACCAATATTTACCTTACCCTCTTCAGCAATTTTATTGAACTCTTGAGTATATTGCTGAGTAATGGCTTTAATTTCTTCTTCTGATTTAACAACGTAATATGTAATCCTATGAATGGGTTTCTTCTCTTTTAGATAGATATGAAAATACTCTATTAAAGTATCCCAATCAGAATCTCCTACACTATATCGTAATATATCAGTATCCTGAACATCATAGGAATAACCAGTATCAATATTATCATAGGAATAACCAGTATCAATATTATCAATATCGCCATTATCAATATCGCCAGGATTAACCTCTTCTACTTCTTCAGTGCCATCGGGCGCAGTAGTGGTAGCACCAATACTAGATATTAAACTATCTTCGCTATCAATCGTATTGGCTTGCTTTATTAGTTCCTTATGCTCGGGATACATTTGCATTAATTGGGCTTTAGAAAAGATTTTTCTTATGCCACAATACATTGCATCCCGTCTAAAGAAATCCCGAGAACGTATATCCCAGAAGACATCTCTAGGGTGTAAATCTTTAATTAATACCTCTCCCATCCCATCATCTAAGTCTGGGTCAACCATAACCCAGAAATATCCTGCCCCCCTTATAATAGCATCGGATACCACTCTACTAAATACTACTCGCCAACTAGAAAGATTTAAACAATACTCTGCTACGGCGGTAGGAATATGAGCTACATCTGTATCACTTTCTTCCAATCCCACAACTTGCCAACGTGGTGTTCCAGCAGTAACAAAGTATTTCATCAGCTCAACCGCAGGAGTAATCTTGTTAATTACAAAGGTAGGCATCCCAGCCTTTTTAAGCCTTGCAATAACCTGTGGTGTTAATTGGATATTCAAGAAATAATCCATATTACGCTGTCCAACGGCTAACCACTTGGTTCGTAACTTGTTATTAGCCAAATCGTATAATATTTTTATCTCTTTTCCGTCCATCTCTACGCCGCCATCCAATTCTTAGCAACAGGTTTTTTCTTTACTAATACTTTGTTCTTATTATAGACATAATTACTAGGCGGATAGCTTTTCATAAAAGCATACGTCAACGCATCTACAAGGTCATCATACGCCATTTTATCTCCTAGAGTAAGTATTTCATTCTCAAGTTCATACATTCCATCTTTCAAATACACAGACCCAGAAGCAAATCTATTATTCATCACCGAATAGATACGATTAACTTTATTTGTACCGCCAGGCTTTACTCCTATTAGTCCGTATTTAAAAGTATTACGACGCTTACATTCATATAAATAATCGTTTAGAATAGTTCTATTCATTGCTACATCTTCAACAACTACTGAATTAACATCATATCTTACTGCCATATCAAAGATGTAATCCACTACTCCCCAAGTAGCACCAGATTCTATTTCACCATTAGCATTTCTGATAGCCAATGAAGGAATATACCGCTTCCTAACATATTCTAAGACATACCCGTTGTTATCTTTGTCAATAGCAATTGCCATAATAACAGAATAATTGGATGCCTTTGACCTTATGTCAGTAGCAGGGTCACAACCTATAAAGGTATTAACAAGGATATGCTCTCCATCCTTTACAATATACTTTACCCCATCCTCGATAGTAAAGTATCCATCCCAGTAACGTAAGTGATTACGATTCCAAAGCGCAAATTCAGCATTCTGAATCTCTAATTCATATTCCTGATAGTAACCTGCTATACCTCGTGGTGATTGTGCATAAGTAAGTTTGATTCTATCCAATACGCTACGTGGGATATAACTATTCCACAAAACACCGCCAGGTGCTTTGGGTTGCGTGGCTTTAAAGGTAATAACCTCCCACATAAATTTATCAAGCGTGCCTTCTTCTTTGTGCTTATAATACGAATCCAGTATCTTCTGGCAGAAGGATGCGTAGTGTACGGGAGTTCCTACAAAATAAACACGTCCTTTGTGAACGTCAACTGATGGGAAGATTCCATCCATTATTGTTAGGGCAAGGTTCTCACGAGCCGAAGCCGTCCGAGTGTTGGCTTCGTTCTCGGTATCATCAAGGAAAACTCCCGAATAACGAATAGCCCCAGCACTTACGTCTGCGGCATTCTCACCACGCAAGCTTGATAAGTTAGAACGGGATACTAAACTACACCGATTTGAAAACTCTAAATCCTCTCTTCCCCATACAAATCCTCTCTTATCCCTACCCGATAAATCACCAAAATAATATCTCATAATCAGATTGCTTTCAGCGTGCAACCTAATGTATTTGATATTATTCATAGACTTTCTTTGAGTAGATGAAACCCACCCATAAAAGAGTGGGTCGTCATCGTCAGACAACCCCCATTCCTTTGCTTTCTTACAATAACATATATCGTGCAGTATCTTGGCACGTACCAGCGTTGTTTTGCCGTGACCTCTTGGAATAATAATAGCAAGTGGTTTTGTAGATTTTTCCAATAAGCCTTTAGCTACAACATAGTGAAATGCTGGTGTCTCACTTTTTAGAAAGTCACCTGGCAGAAATAGTTTACCAAAGACAATAAGATTATTATATGCCTCTCGCAATAAAAATTCTTCTTTATCTTTTGGAAACCTATATCCGCCCATTCTTGTTATGCCTTTATTCCGCCACCCATAAGTTGGTTAGTATTCCTACCCACCTTTAGGTTGGACTTTCTCGGAGTTGGTTCACTACACGCACCAGCACCAGCACATTTCTTATTTGCTGGCGTACGAGGTTTTCTCGGACTGGAATTAAAAAGTTGTTCATTTTCAGAAACCTCCTTTTCTGCAATGGTCTTTTTAATATCCTCAATCACATCCCACATCCTACTAATAGTAACCGTTTGGATGTTGCTTTCATTCTGCGCAATTTCTCTGTTACGCCTTATAAGCAAGGTTAATTCCAAAACCGATTCATACAATTTAAGAATGGAGTCTAGAATAAAATTCACAGTCTCTTCTCTTAAACGTCTTTTCTTTTTACCAAACATCTTTTTCTCCTTTTACTTATTGTTTTTTATCAGTTGCTTGCCCTACGACTTCGGGTTGATTTGCATCAATATCACCAGGCTGATTTGCATCAACTTCAGGTTGCTCTTCATCGGCTTCGGGTTGACAACCTAGATTCTCAACCTGTTCGTCAGGTTCTTTTCGCAACTCTTCTTTAGCATCAATAAAATATCCCGCTCTCACAGCACTCTTAAGGGTAGTTAATGATTTCTCCAAAGTATCTGGAGATTGTAGTATGCTTGTTACTAGCGAAACTATGTAATAGCATACCGTCGCCCGATTCAACGTGTCCTCAACTAACCTATCTACGGCTTCTATCGGGACGTTGAGTTTTCTACGAGCCTCTTCACTATTAGCCAAAATGGCAATAGTATTCAAGGACGATAGTAGGGTATTAAGCCTACTAGTGTAATCAACTCCAATGCCCTTTAGAATGTTAGTTAGTTCTTGAACCTCACTAATACCTGTGACAATATTGGGCAATTTGTCTGGTTTTTGTGACATAAAGTTTCTCCTTTTTTTATAATCCACTTTCTATTATTTCTTCTTCTGGAACATCATCCAGAATATTCTCAATCTCTTCAGCAGGAATCTCTGCCATATTTGGTATTCCCTTCCTTTCTTCTCCACCTGATAGTCTTCCACCTGTATATCCCTCATTACCACTCAAAACATTTGCCTTATCAGTAGCGTTAATGATATTGCCTAAGTTCTCTAAGGCTCTTAACCTATCAGCACCCTTCTGTCCTGTATCCTCGTAAATCTCTTTGAAGCCCTTAATAACATACTCATAATTAACACCCAAATTTTTACAAGCCAATTTGACTTCGTCAATTATCATATTCACTATCCTCTTTTGTTTTAATAAGTTAGCACCTTGAATCTTTGCTATCTCTATGTTTTGTGTCTTAAATGCACGTAAGTATGCTTCTACCCTATCTCCAGTCTCAATAAAATACTTTACAAACATTATCTCTCTATTGTTAGCATTTTTCCTATCCCTAATTACTTGAGAAGGAGGCTTGCTGGTAAAAGATGTTTTGTTAGCCCTATGCTTAGTGTCCAACTTCGTGTTTGCTCTATCTATGTTAAATAACCCAGTGGGAGTCTGTATTGCCCTGTCTTTACCTATACGCTTTATCTTTAAGACAGGCACTACCATATTGTCATCTGTCAATACATAATTACCCTCTTCAGCGTTACGCCAATCTTTCTTGTACGCTATACCAGAATTATGGGCTTCTTCCACCGTATATAATTGATAATATTTATCTTTGTACTTTTCTAATCGCATTCTTTCCCTTAATAACAAATAACGAAAATAATATATCTACTAATGACACTTGTTACAATAACCTTATTGTAACTTAGTCTTACCTGCAAGAATAAGTTGGACTTATCTTACCCTAATTAGTTCTTTTCTCTGTGTTATTCAGTTATTTTATCACACGCTTTTTGACATTGTGATAATTAACTCTTCACTTATATCCGATAAAGGAATTACTTGCCTGTGAATTATGGTAAGCATTGAACCTGTATGCTCAGTACTGGGCTGACAGGGACAGCAAGGATTGAAATCTTCGTGAATAAATGCGTCATCCATCGGTATCTTGCCAATCCTACGATACCTGTCATACATTGTATCCCACACCCTTGCCGAGTGTATGTCTAATACCCTCCTATCACCATCTACAACTAGTCAAGTGCCAAATTGACTACCAAACTAATCAAAAGAATAAAAAGTAATCGGGCTGGAATTAACTAGGAGCGATTTTCTTTGTTAATTGGTAAAATTATCCACATATACCAATTTTGAACGCTCTAAACGATTTTAAAACCCATTACTTTTCATTTACTATCGAGAAAATTTGGCTCTCAATTGGTAATCAATACCCTAATTAACGCAAAATAACTATAAATAATCACTAATTTTTTGCATTCATAGAGGTTTTTCCCCCATTTTCGCCATTTTCCTTCATCTAATCGCAGTTTTTTCACATTAAACCTAGATTATATATCCAGAAAACTTTCAAAAACTATGCTATTTTGTAGCGTGACTAACCATCACACCCCACCTCACTTCGTTCGGGGAATTGCAATAGCAATTTTCTTATGGAAAGTAATTCTTTTTTTTTGTTCTTTTGATACTTCAAATTTTAAACTTTAACAAAGGAGATTTATACTATGGAAAGTGTAAAAGACATTCTTAAGTGGACAGTGTCCGCTTTGTTCGCCTGCCGTAAACCTGGCGAGCTGATTGCGGTTTGGAGCGAAAGCCACCGCAAGGTGTACGAAGCCACAGGTGACGTGCGAGTAGCCCTCGAAGATTTAAGGATTATGCCGATTTTGTGCCGTCTTAATGAACGGGTTGTAAGCATTGCGAGTAATCCTCGCAGTGTACAACCAAGATACGATGCCCTCTTGGGGCGTCGTCCATCGATGTTGGACAACGCCAAATCGGCGCTGGACAATGCTATTACTCTCCAGCTAGAAACCTGGATAACAATGCTCTCTGCGTTACAAGACAGTGATGTCTTGCTACCAGAGGGTTATGGTAGAGACCTAGAGAAAATTGTCTCTAGTCTCGAGAATATGGCAGAAACTTTAGGCGAATAACGCCTAAAGTTTTCTATTTGTTATTATTATGTTTTATAGAAGAGAAGAGTGATTACCTCAAATATCTAGTATTATATATATTATATATATTATATATATTATTAATACTAGATATAAGGTATAAGAAAGAAAATATAGTAAGGGTAAGATAATACTGTCTTCCCCCTTACTATAAAACTAATAGGGCTATTCCTTCTGAAATTTGATAAAGTATTACATCGCTACTAGTATATATGGCAGTAAAGAAAGTAACACAGTCCTAACACAGTTTCAATCCTTGGTTTAGTGGATAAAGGACTTAGACATTGATAACCCAAACCTAAAATGCCTTGTGGTATTATCAAAATGATACTGTGGGGAACGAACTATCGCTCGATAGATGTAGGATATATTCTTTTTAAAAAACCAAAAGAGTTATTTGAAGATAGTAACCCCATATTATTTTCAAAAGTTAAACTACGGCAGGTTTTAGAATCTTGTGGTTTCCTGCCAAATTTTTTTAAAAAGGAGAAGAAAGATGTCGTGCTTCAGCTTTAAAATTCTATGTATGAATAAAAAGCTATTCAATTTCAGGATGTTCTATTATTCAGACTCAAATTAAAGAAAGGAAAAATTAAAATGAATAAGAAAAATACTATTATTAACATTATTTGTATTCTATTGTTTTTGTTAATGATATTCCTTTTCGT
>Ga0255342_1004310_pt1 | contig 14676 bp, 8 predicted proteins | sample wastewater_treat_3_FD_192416 | JGI IMG/M metagenome (GOLD analysis project Ga0255342, IMG submission 192416) | Wastewater microbial communities from Lulu Island WWTP, Vancouver, Canada - plant14 | ecosystem: Engineered > WWTP > Wastewater > Unclassified | place: Canada: Vancouver, British...
CACCGCCCCGCGCACGTTGAACTCCGGTGTCACCTTGCCTTCGGTCAGCTTGAGCGTCTGAGCCACCCCGGCGCCGGCCGTACACAACACCAGCGCCAGGAGCGCGATTGCGACGCCCCCGGCCCTTTTCTGCCTGGTCAATCTCGATCTCAAAGAAGTCCCTCGGTTGTCTGTTCCAGGTGTCCTGCTGTCCAAACCCGTTATCTACTCCCCAGGCCTAAGAAAAGGCCAACCCGGCCCCGGCCGAAAAAGCGCGCGTCCGCGCCGGATGCGCTCCCGGCGCAAAGGGCGGGGCCGGCGCCATTCCGGCGGCCCCGCGCAGCGAAAAATCAGTCAGTAATCATCACACTGCTGCTCCACGGCACCGGCGGCGGCGGCGGGTCGTTGCCGCCGTTTCCACCTCCACCGTTGTTTCCGCCCCCGGTCCCGCCGGAGATGTCCACACCCGCTCCGCCGATGGTGTCGACGTTCGGCACGATCAGCGTTACGGGCTCGTAAGCACGCAGCCAGTAACCCACCCACGGCTGCAGCACCGTGCTCTGGGCGGAACTGAAATCGTAGTCGTTGGTTTCGGCATTGAGCCAGTAGAGCGTTCCGTTCAGCCAGCGCTGACGAATCGCTTCCTTAAGCTCCACGCTCCCGACCGCCGGATCCTTCAGAACCCGGAAGCGCCCCCACGCCACGCCGTAGAGCCAGGGATTTCCGATCTGGTTCCATCCGGGCCGAAGCGCAATGGTCCGCGTCTGCAGGTCAGACTCGAGCAGCGGCGTCGCGCCCTGCATTGTCAGCACCAGGTCGGCGCACCCCCGGAACCAGAATGCAGCCCCGGGCAACGGCACCGTCGTCACGCGGTCGTACTTGCTCAAACCGCCGCCGTCCGGGTTCCAGCGGAAGGCGTGATAACTCAGAGTTCCGCCGTAGTCGTCAAAGTTGAGCGGGCTGTCCAGCCACGACTGCGGGCACTGCGAGGTGGTGAGCCCGAGCGCGGTCGCAAGATCGGTGCTCTCGGTCTCAAACGGAATGGTGACCATCTGCCAGCGCCCCAGGCCGCCCCGGAACAGATAGGTCTCCGTCGCGGGGATGTCCACCGTGCGCGTGACCGCCTTGCCTGTCATCGGCGAACCGACGGCCGACATGGTCACCGGCAGAGGACCTGTCTTCAGGCCAGTGGCGCGGACCTTCCACGAGACCGAGCCTTCCTGCAGAGGAGCGATGGCGCCGATGGAACGGATCGCCGACTCACCCGTCGCAAACTCGAGCCCGTCGGGCAGCGTAAGCTGAAGCTGAACGCCGCTGAGGCTGACCTCGGGGCTCAGGTTGTAAACGTAGCCGTAAACAACAAACGGGTCCGGCACAATGTGACCGATGTCCTCGACAAGCCCCGTTTCATCGTCAATGTCCCGAACGTAGTTGAGCGTGAACGGCGTCTGAAGCGCCGCCACCGCCGGATAGCTGAACTCCGCGCACGCATTGCCCAGACCGAAGTAGAAGGAGACGGGAAGCAGTTTGCCCCCGGCAGGCAACGCCTTTTCGTTCCACTTCAGCACCATCGCGCTGTCCGTCAGCAGCGACACCGAGGGATCCGCCTCGCATCCCCACGGGTCAGCCGTCGCGGTGGCAAGAGAGACAAGCTGAACCGCATCGGGAGTCGTGACGTCCGAGCGGCGCAAGAGCGCCTGCGAGATGATCTTGTAGTCGGGGAGCCTGTCGGCCGCATAGATAATGTCCGGGACATCAGCCCCCAGAAACGCGCGCTCGTAGCTGACGCTCCCGGTCAGAGTCGTATAGAAGGGTCCGCCGGTTGCCGGCAGAGCTTCGAGGGCTCCAAACTCGGTATCGAGGACTGTAACCAGACCCACCGTGTGGGCCACCAGGTCGTCGCTTGTGATCTGGAAGCTGACCAGCACGTTGTCCCGCAGCAGCTTGAGGGTGCGGCTGATGGTAATCGGAATCTCTTCGGGAGTGAACGAATCGGTGATCACCCTGGTGACGGGGTCCAGAGTCGGGGGCTTGGTCCACGTTCCGTCCTCTCCCCCGTAAAGAATGACGGTCTCCTCATCGATCACAATGTACGTTGAGCCGCCGAACGGCACCAGTGAGCTGCCGGATTCCCCGTCAGACCCGGCCAGCAGCGCCGAGTTGTTGTCGAGCGAACTGGAAGGGTCGCCCCCGGAGGTGCCGACAGCGAACTTCCCGGCGACCTCGGGCGAACCGCCCCCGCGGGCGTCGCCAAGTTCAGCATCTCCCGAAATCCCCGCGACCACTCTGATGTAGGGGTTCGAGACAGCGACTGAGGTGTATTCCGCCATTCCCGGAAGCGCCTGCAGACAGAGCAGCGCGGCAACAGCCATGGCGATTCCGAAAGAGATGCGCGCTGCAGGTCGGGCGGGTGTTGGTATGGTCATTCTGCTCAGCACTCCGTTTGGCGGACAGGGAATCATCGTGCCCTCCCGCCAGTGCGCACCTGACCCGGCCGATAGGGCCGGGACCCGTGGCACGAAAAGGGCAACGACACAGGGCGAGGCTGCCGGCGGCGGCCTGCTTTCGCTGCCATGTCATTGACCGTCAAGTTCATGTCGTTGTTCCGCATAGCTAACGTCCGGACGAGCCCTTTCCGGCCGCGAGAGTGCCTCGCACCGAACCGGAAGCGCTTCCGGCCGTATTCGAGACCCCCGATCCGCTGACGCCCGCGGGCGTCAGCGGCAGGCTGCCGGCCAGAGCGCCCTGCAGGGGCGGAATGAACAGCGTCACTTTCGCGGTCGCGGCGTTGGGGTCGGCCGGCGCGCCCCCGGTAGGCGGAACCTTCACGTACACCCAGTAGCCCTTCCACGGCTCCAGCAACCCGTTCGGCGCCGAATCCGCGCGATACGAGCCGCTCTCGTAGCGATACAGCGAGGAGCCGATCCAGCCGCGCGAGACAGCCTGGGTAATGGAAACGGTCTCGTTGAGATAGCGCACAAGAACGCTTCCCCAGCCCACCGGGAACGGGAAAGGATTCCCGATCTGGTTCCACCCGTGCTTCAGTTCGATGGCATAGGTCTTGCTGTCATCAACATAGGTGGAACTGATGAGCGAAGCGCTCTGGCGGAGGTCCAGCCAGTAGCCGACGCCTCTGGGCAAAGTAGTCGAGACCACGCCGTCAGCCGGAAGCGCATTCTCGCCCGCGCGGACGTTCGGGGGCTGCAGCGACGCGCCTGTCTCGTTCGGAATTCCGGGATAGTTGTAAAGCTTGTAAGCGGCAACCTCAGGGTCCCAGCGCGCCTGGCGATAGACAAACAGCGGCGACCCGTCCGCGGCCGCCAGGACGTCCCCGAGCCCTGTCTGCGACCCCGCCGTCGCGAACGGCAGCGAGAACATATACATGCCCGGCGGCAGAGTGCGGGGAGCGATGGTGAACGTGCTTTTGACCGTCACTGTCTCGGTGGCGCTGTAGACGGGAGAAGCGGTAACGTTTATGCGGTGAGTGCCCGTCGTGAAGGGCCAGGTAAACGCCAGCTGCCCGCTTGTCGTGGGCGCGCTGTAGTGCGAGACTTTGGCGTTAGCTATCTGGCCGCCGGAAATGGCGGTCTCACCGTCCACGAGAACCTGCACCGTTCCGATGGCGACTCCGTTCAGGCTGATGCGAACCGGCGGGTAGGTGGTTGAAAGACTGTCGCCGTTCTGCGGGCGGTCAATGATCACGTTGAACGACTGATACAGCAGAGCCGCACCGACGTCGAGAATTCCGTAGCCATACTCGTCGTTAGGTATCTCCGTCCCCTGCTGCTGCGCGGTCGCCTGAATGGCATCGAGGACTGAAGACGCCGGCCGCCCGTTGGCAAGCAGGATGGCCGCGGCGCCCGCCACATGCGGCGCGGCAAACGAGGTGCCCGATTCTGTCAGGTAATAGGCGATGGGCGTGACGGTGGAATCTACCCCCGTCGAAGTTACGTCCTCACCCGGCGCGGCGATGTCAACCTGGGGCCCCCTGTTGCTGAATTCGGAGATCTCCTTATCGCTGTTGACGCTCGAAACGCAGATAACCCCCGGATAGGCAGCCGGATAGGAGACGTTTCCTGAACCGTTGCCGGCGGCAGCAACAAGGATGATCCCGGCGTCCGCCAGTTCCTCTATCTTCTCTCGAAGAAGGTCGAACGTGACGGCGAACTCCATGCTCATGTTGACAACGTTGGCGTTGCGCTTGAGGGCTTCGTCCAGGCCCGCGACGAAGTCGTCGCCGGAGCCATACACTGTATTGTTGCTGTCTTCGTAAACCTTGACAGGGACAATCTGAACCCCGTCCCAGCACACTCCCGCAATTCCGATCCTGTTGTCGGTAACCGCCCCAATGATGCCCGCCACCATCGTTCCGTGCTCACTCCACGGACGCGCCTCTTCCGGCGGATTGGTGTCTTCATCATCGTCCGCGACGTCATATCCGGCAACGATCCGGCCGGCCAGATCGGGGTGGTCCGTGCGCACGCAGGCGTCCACCACGGCCACGCGAATGCCGCTGGCATCGCGGATGTGGATCGGCTCCCACGCCTCGGGCATATTGACAAGCACGAGGTTCCACTGCTGCGCATAGTAGGGGTCGTTGGGCTCGGCCGACAGCTTGCAACGATAGTTCGGGTCGCTGGAGGAGACCCGCGCATCGGTGCGGAGGGCGTCGCGCATCTGGACGACCGTGGTTGCGGTGTCCTTCGCGGCCAGCAGGTAGAAGCCCTCAACCGGCAGGGGTTTCTTCACCACCGCGCCGGCAAGGGCGGCGACGGATGCCGCGTCAGAGGGTCCGAAACCCGCGCGAAGCTTGATGACGAGTTCGCCCGGCACATATCCGGGATCCATGCCCCCGCCCCCCGCGGCAAAGCCCGGGGACGCCGCGGCCAGCACGGCAAGCAGCAAGGCGGCCAGCCGCGCCACTCTGACCACCCGCCCGATGTCCTTAGAACTCATATCTCAAAACCCTTCAGTTCAAGCGCCCCCTCAAGGCGTTTCGCTTGCCAACCACAAGCCGGTGCGGCGCAACCGGCTTTGCGCGGCGGACAAGCCGCCGCGCAACAAGCCGGTCATGCGCCTGTAGACTCCGAAAGCACTCCGCGGCAGACAACTATGGCGGAGGAGGCGGCCCTTCGCTCTTCCTGAACCAGCTCTCGGGACTGTAGCTCCAGGCGGGAGCGCTGTCGCTGCTTCGCCTGGCGCCCACACGCCAGTAGATCCGTGTGGCGGAATCCGTGCTCGAGAACTGGCTGGACAAATTCTGGTTGCTCAATGTCAGCAACTCGCCCCCTACCGACGGGGATCCCGTCACGATGCCGCTCTGGAAAGCGACCGTCGAGAAGGACGGGTCGAGCGATGCCTGCACAATGTACTGGTCTGCGCCGAGCGCCGACTGCCAGCCGAATGTCACGCTCGACAGGCTCACGTCCGAGGCGTCCATCACCGGCTGCACAAGATCAGCGAGCAGAAGCTGCTTGATCATCGTCGCCCGGCCCATAGTCGTCAGCGGCGACAGGCGATAGCGGTATGAGGAGTCGCCGTCGGTGCCCGAATCCGTAGAGCCGCCCGTGAGTGACGTCAGTTCTCTGTAAAGCACTCGGACGCGATAGGTGTACTGCGTCCCAACTTGAAGGCCGGGGTTGGCACCCGTCTTCTCGACGAGATCCGCAGCGTTGGTCGGATCGGGCTCCTGATAGGTGATCTCGGGCGGCGTCGCGCCGGTGCCGAGCACGGTGTCCAGAGCAAACGCGCTTGAGCCCGGCACGGAGAACACCGGCAGCCCCTGATCGCTTCTGTAAATGTGATACTCGATCAGGTTCGATGTCCCCTGGAACGAACCCGGGTCCAGCGTCAGCTCGATGCCGTTGGCGGTCGCCATCACCGCCCCGGACGAGGCATCTTCGGACGAACTGCCCTGCCCCGCGATGACCGCCACCAGTGCCAGTCCGGCGAGCACGCCGAGAACCTGGCCGATGCCCTTCTTCTTCTTCGGCGCCCCGATAACGCCGCCGCTGAGCTTCGACGCGGGCTCGCCATACCCGCCCGTGACCTTCTCGGGCACGTTGAACACAGCCTTCGCCTTGTCCTCCGACTTGACCCCGCGCACCGCGGAGACGATGGCGGCGGTCGAGTCGTTGTTCGTAACGTCGAGAACGCGGATCTTGCCGATCACCTCGTCGCCCCGGGTCACGATCATAACCATCCCTTTGGAAATGCCATCCTGAGCGCCGCGGTTGAGCAGCACTTTGTCCGATCCGATGGCGTTGAGGACAGTCGCCTCGGGAATGATGTAGTCAATCATGCGCCGGACAGCCACATAAGCGGCGTTGTTGACGGCCTGCATAATGAGCACGTCGTCGTCGCCCGTGAAGTTCTCGACGGGGCTGGACGTGCCGCGCACGATTGCGCCGTTCATCGGTTCGCCGGTAGCGCCGTCGAGCATCTGAACTTCGAGTTCGACTCTTGCCTGCCGGGGCTTGTCCGTGATGCTGACCTCCCGTACTTTCCCGACAACCATTGCGTTGACCGCGAGTTCTTCAGCAAGCCGAAGCATGCCGGCAGTCGTCAGCGGGTAGCGCAGATCGAGGTCGGCCATCGCCTCGCGCGTGCGCTGCAGTGTCTCGACGGTGAACTTCTCGGACTTGGTCAGCTCCACGACCACCGCGTCGGTCGCGAGGCGGGAGATCACCGAATCACCATACTTGCTTACGTTGGCGAAGTCGAGAACCGCGACGTTAGTCGTGGCTGCCTCGGTCTGCGCCATTACGACTGAAGACGACCCCACCAGCAGCAGGTGCGGGAGCACCATAATCGCCGCAAGCAGTTTCGCCACAGCACGAATTGCCTTCTTATTGTTCGCCCTAATCACAAACGCCGTTCCTTCCGGGGCGCGGTGTCCTGCCAGCCCTCCGGCCGTACCGTCGCTCCAAAACATCCTGCCTCAGCAGTCTTCAACTTCCCGCGGGCGCACTCCTCCCGGCTACCGCACGAAAAAGCAGGGAGCATCTGACCCCATCGCCCGCGATACCGCCGATACAATCGGGGATCAGGCGCCCTGCGAGCGAGAGGCTGGTCCAAGCCTGAGGCGGAACCGGTCCGCCCGGCTCAGGCCGCAAGATATTAGCATGTCCCACACGGCGCTTCAAGCCTGACAGCATACAATGGGAACATCAGATACGGGGATATTCGCCTCCCGCCGACAGATTCTCCCAAAACTCGCGCACGCGTGTGCGCAATTCGTCGAGCGAACCGTCGTTCCGGAGGACATAGCCGGCCAACTCCTCTTTATCCGCAAGGGGCATCTGCGCGCCCATCCGAGCCGCAGATTCCCCGGGTGACAGGCCCCTGTTGTTGAGACGATGCGCCTGCACATCGTGTTCCGAAGAGACAACGACGGTAGTGTCGAACATCCCCTGCAGTCCCGTCTCGAAAAGGAGCGGCACTTCAACGACACAAACAGCGGTCTCACACCTGCTCTGGGCCTCCAGCCACGCCCCGATGCGGGAGATAACCGCGGGGTGGATAATCTCCTCCAGTTCCCGGCGCTTCCGGGCGTCGCGGAACACGACTCTGCCCAGCCACGCCCTGTCGAGACCGCCATCCTCCCTCACGCATTCCGGGCCGAACCCGGCGACGACGCGCCTGCGGACGTCCGCGTCGCTGTCGAGGAGTTCGTGAACGATCGAATCCGCGGACAGCACGCTCGCCCCCATATCCGCAAGCATTTTCAGCACCGTGGACTTGCCTGTCGCGATACCGCCTGTCAGTCCCACGCTCAGCATGGTTCGCGCACCCCAACCCGGGCGCGGCAAGAAACAGGGCTTCGCGGGTATGCCCCACGAAGCCCACTTGCGAAATCAGGATATGCCGGGCAATCAGGCCTCCTCAGGCTGCTCGCTCCCGGCTTCTTCAGCCGATGCTTCGGCAGATGCTTCGGCAGATGCTTCGGCAGATGCTTCGGCAGATGCTTCGGCGGATGCTTCGGCGGATGCTTCGGCGGATGCTTCGGCGGATGCTTCGGCGGATGCTTCGGCGGATGCTTCGGCCTCGGCGGCAGGCTCAGCGCTGTCATCCGCTTCCGCGGTCTGTTCGCCCTCGCCCGCGGCCTCGCCGGCCCCGGCCTCTCCTTCGGCCTCGAAGCCGCCATCTTCAGCCTCAGGGTCGACGGCCAGATCGAGCAGCTCCTCGTCGGACAACTCGCCGTAGGCCTCCTCTTCGGCTCTCTCGGCGGCGCGGGCCTTCTCCTTGCGGCGCTTGCCCTTGGCCTTGCCGCCGCCTTCCATTTCGCGCTCGAACTGCGCCCGCCTCTCGGCGAAGCCCTCTCCGAGCAGCTCCGCAACGGTGGTTCGCGGAGCTTCGCGCCCGCCGCCCGAGTGCACCGGCGGCATCGGAGGCATCGGCTCATCACGCTCGTGCATCAGAGTGCGGGTGGACAGCGTCATGCGGCGCTCGTCGGGACGCACATCCAGAATCTTCGCCTCGACTTCGTCGCCAACGGAGACCACCTGATCCGGCCTCTTGATCCGGCGCATGGACAGTTCCTGATTCGGAATAATCGCCTCCACGCCTTCTTCGAGTTGGACAAATGCGCCGAACGGCACGAGTCTGGATATCTTGCCCTGAATGATGTCGCCAACGTGATAGCGCTCGCCGACGCCCTGCCACGGATCGGGAAGGATCTGGCGCATCCCGAGAGACAGGCGCCCGTTCTCCAGGTTCATCTTGAGCACCATCACCTGGATCTTGTCGTTAACCTTGACGACCTCGCTGGGATGGTTGATGCGAGTCCACGACATCTCGCTGATATGCAGGAGCCCGTCTATTCCCCCGAGGTCCACGAACGCGCCGTACTCGGTAATCCTGCGAACGATGCCCGTCCTCTGCTGGCCCTCGGCCAGGCCCTGAAGAGTCTCGGCCCGCTTCTTTTCGCGCTCTTCCTCCACCGCCTGCCTGTGCGACAGGACCACCTTGCGGCGGTCGCGGTCCACTTCGATGACCTTGAGCGGAATGGACTGTCCGATGAATCGGTCCAGGTTCTGCGTCTTGCCCGTGCCGACATGCGACGCCGGGACGAAGCCCCGAATGCCCAGGTCAACCACAAGGCCGCCCTTGACCCTGTCGGTCACCATCGCGGAGATGACCTTGCCGTTCTTGCTGGCCTCCTCCACGCGCTCCCAGGCAACCTCGAAGTCGGCGCGCTTCTTTGAGAGGAGCAGCGCTCCGTCCTGGCTCTCGGTCTCCATAACAAAGACCGATATCACTTCGCCGACCGAGACGACATCCTCCGGGTTCTGGAAGCTGTCGCGGGTGAGTTCGTGCATGCGGATGACGCCTTCGGACTTGGTGCCGACATCAACAAGGACGCCATCGCGGTCAATGTGCACAACAGTGCCCTTCACTACGTCGCCTTCGCGAAGGGACTGGAACGTGCCGGAGTAATCTACCTGCTGGCGCGACCCTTTCGACCCTGGCGGCCTGCCAAGGTTCGGGTCGTTGAGGGCGGCCTCGAACGCCTCCGCGTCAGAAACAGGCGCATCGGCCGGCTCTTCCGCCGGGGCTTCGGCCGTTTCCTCTGGCGCGTCCGGCGCCGCCGCTTCCGGCACGCCCTCCTCGCCGACCTCGGTCACCTCAGGCCCAGCATCCGCGCTCTCCTGAGCACTGGCGGACTGGTCATCCGGGGACACATCGCCACCGCCACCGCCGGCCACATCCACCGTCTCTTCGTCTCCCGCCAACAGCGAAACGCCGCGCTTCAAGAAGACGAGCGGACCGGCCATCTCGTGGAACATACGATTACTCCTCTTTCGCCCCGGGCTGCCGGACATTGGTCCGGTGTTTCTGGAGGCCCCGGGCATGTGTTGATAAACCCGGCTGGAAACCCAGCCTGTACTCGTTCGCTTCCCGCGCACAAGGGGCCGACGCCCATAGCGCCTTCCCCCGATGCCCCGAAAAGACTAGAGATTTTAGCAGACGAATGTGTTTTCTACAACTACGGCGCGATTCCTGCAAGGCTGCGGAGAATTCTGCTATTTGCACGCCTCGGCGTGAAGCTTACTGCTCCACGTCCCGCCAGTTCGGCCCCGATTTGACGTCCACGACAAGCGGAACCGCCAGATCGCACACGCCTTCCATCTTCTCGTGCACGGTTTTCGTCACTTCCTCGACCGCGCTCACGGGCACGTCGAACACCAGCTCATCGTGCACCTGCAGCACCATGGTTGCCGCAAACGACGCGCCGAGGCCGTCAATGGCAATCATCGCGAGCTTGATGATGTCCGCCGCCGAGCCCTGCAGCGGCGCGTTGAAGGCGGCGCGCTCGGCGTTGGCGCGCACGTTTCGATCCCGCGCGTGAAGCTCCGGGAACCAGCGCTTGCGTCCGAGAATAGTTGCCGCGTACCCGTCCGTCCGGGCGCGTTCCAAAACCTCGGCCGTATACTCGCGCACCCGCGGATACTGCGCGAAGTAAGCTTCGATGTAGGCGTGCGCCTCCCCGATGGTGATCCCCAACTCTTTCGATAGCCCGAAATCGCTCTTGCCGTAAATGACGCTGAAGTTGATGGTCTTGGCGCGCCGGCGCTGGTCGGCCGTGACCTGATGCGCCTCGACTCCAAACAGCGCGCAGGCCGTGCGCACGTGGATATCTTCCTGTTCGTTGAAGCAGCGAGTCAGCTCAGGGTCGCCGCTCAGATGAGCCAGCAGCCGCAGTTCGATCTGCGAATAGTCGGCGGCCAGAAGAGTGCATCCCGGCGCGGCGACGAACGCCGCGCGGATTTCGCGGCCGGCCTCCGTCTTGATGGGGATGTTCTGAAGGTTCGGGTCGCTCGATGAGAGGCGCCCCGTCGCCGCGCCGGTCTGGTTGAAGCTCGTGTGAATCCGGCCGGTCGCGGGGTCTATCAGCCGGGGAAGAGCATCGGCGTAAGTGCCCTTCAGCTTGGTCAGCTCGCGCCAGTGCAGCAGTTTCGCGCAGATCTCGTACGACGGGGCGAGCGCCTCGAGTGTCTCCGCGTCGGTGGAGAAGCCGGTGCGCGTACGCTTTCCGGCGGGAAGCTGCAGCTTCTCGAACAGCACCGAACCCACCTGCTTCGGCGAGCCGATGTTGAACTCGGTCCCCGCAAGCGCGAAGATATCGGCCTCCAGCGCGCTGATGGTCGCGGCCATGCTATCCGAGGCCGCCCTCAACCGCCCGGCGTCCGCCTGAATGCCCGCCTGCTCCATCTTCGCCAGCACCGGGGCGAGGGGCATCTCAATCCCTTCGTAGGGGTATCTGAGCCCCTCCGATTCGATGGACGCCTCGAGAATCGCCGCGAGACGCGCAATAAGAGCGGCCGACAAAGCCGTTCGCCGCCAGTCCTTGAGGTCGTCCGGAATCTGCGATCCCAGGTGCTGGCCTGCCAGCCAGTCCAGCGTGTACGACCCCCTGCCCGGCTGCAGCAGGAAACCCGCAAGCATCGTGTCGTGCCGGCATCCGGGGAGCGAGACGCCGGATTTCGACAGCGTCAGCAGCGCGCGCTTGAGATCGTGGGTCGCAAAGTGCTGAAGGAGGCCCCTGGACTCCAGCGCCTTTACGAGCCGCGCCGCGGATACTTCGAAGCCGCCCGAGCCTCCCGGCAGCGTGCCCTGCGAGCCGCCCGCGGGCTGAATGTCAACGCTCGCGCCCCACCCTTCCGCGCCCAATCCAATCCGCAGAAGCGCGCCCGCGTCATCGGTCTCGAGGTAGACGCCCATACCAGCCTGACCCGCCAGACGTTCGTAGAGCTTCGCCAGGCCGGCCTCGTCCTCCACCCTTTCGACCGCGGGCATGGATTGCTGCGCGGTTGCTTCCTGAGGCTCACCCGCCGCGGGCTCGGACGGCGGCAGCCGCCTGCCGAGCGTCTCGAACTCCAGCTCGCGGAAGAGCCGCTCGGCCTCGCCCGATGGCCTGGAATAGGCGGGAAGGCTGGCGCAATCCACGCCTGTCGGGGCATCGGTCACGATGGTCGCCAGCCGCCGCGACAGCCAGACCTGCTCCCGCGACTGCTCGAGCGCAGTGCGGACCTTCCCCTCCGGAAGCTCGTCCAGCCGCCGCATGAGTTCGTCGAGCGAGCCGAACTCCGCGAGGAGCCTGCTCGCCGTCTTGTCGCCGATGCCCGCAACTCCGGGGATGTTGTCGGACGTGTCGCCCTTCAGCGCCTTGTAGTCAACGAACTGCTCCGGCGTCAGGCCGAAACGCTCGACAACGGCATTGGGAGTATAGACGGCGACATCGGAGACCCCGCGCGTCGTCGCAACGACGGTGACTTTGTCGGTGACGAGCTGCAACTCATCGGTGTCACCCGTGAAAATGATGACTTCATACCCGCAGGACTCGCCCTGCCGCGCACAGGTGCCCACCACGTCGTCGGCCTCGTAGCCCGGCAGTTCGATGACAACCGCGCCCAGGCTGCGGGCGAGGTCTCGGGAGAGCGAGAACTGCGAGATCAACTCGTCCGGCGTCGGTTTGCGGGTCTCCTTGTAAGCCGGGAACTCCTCGTGGCGGAAGGTCTTTGCCGGCGCGTCGAAGGCGACGATCAGCAGGTCCGGCGTGTAATCCTCGAGCACTTTCAGCAGCATGTTCGCGAAGCCGAACAGCGCGTTCGTCGGCTGTCCGGAGCGCGTGCTGAGGAACCGGATGGCGAAAAAGGCGCGGTAGAGAAGGCTGTTGCCGTCCACCACGATGCAGCGGCGGCCGCTGGTGCGCGGGGTCGCCAACGTCAGCGGCCCTGCATCAGGATTTCGTCCAGCGCCGCGCCTCCGCTTCGCGCCCGCGAGAGATCGAGAATCACATTGGGCCGCACGTCCATCTTTGCTTCGGCAAGCGTCTCCCAGAAGCTGCGCTTCACCTTCCAGACGGACGGCTCGCCCTTGATTCCGCCGCGCCTGGCGGCGTCCTGGATCGCATCCTGCAACGACCCGATCTCGTCCACGAGCAGGGCATCGCGGGCCTGGCGGCCTGTGAGCACGCGCCCGTCGGCGACAGCAAGCAGCTTCTCGCGCGTGAGACCTTTGTGCTTGCGTCCTTCAAGAACGTCGGAGACGAACTGGTCGTAGATGTCCAGGATCATCGCCTTGGCCATTATCCGCTCTTCGTCGGTGAGCGAACGGCTGGGCGAGAACATGTCCTTGTGCTTGCCGCTCTTGATCGTTTCGGGTTTGAGACCGATCTTGCTGAAGAGGGCGGTCATATCGGTTGTCTGCAGAATGACGCCGATGCTGCCCGTCAGGGTGCCGTTGTCGGCGAAGATCATGTCCGCGGGCGCCGAGACGTAGTATCCGCCCGAGGCGGCGACATCGGCCATGGAAACGACGACGGGCATGCCCTTGCCGCGAACCCGCACGATCTCCTGATAGATCTCCTGCGACGCCGCGGCGCTGCCGCCGGGCGAGTTGACGCGAAGGACGATGGCCTTGACGCCGGACTCCTTGACGGCGGTTCGCAGGTCGTGGATGACGCGCTCGGACGCTGCTCCGCCCGACGAGAACGGTCCGCTATCGGACGCGCCCGAGCTTATTGCGCCGCTGACATAGACGACGGCAACCTTCTGACCGAACGGCTTGTGGGCCGCGCCGGTCTTGAACAGCGCGCCGATGGCCGCCGCCAGGAGCGCCCAGCAGAGGACGAGGAGACATCCGCAGCCCAGGAGCCATCGCCACAGCCCGCCGCCGGTTCTGCGGGCGGAGGGGGCGTTGGTGACGGGAGGCCCGCCCCCGGCGGGCATGCCGGCCGCAGGCGGCGGCAGAGGCGGCGGGGGAACGGATGCGGTTGCGGACTGGACGTCGTTTTGTTCCATTTCAAGCTTCTCCGTGACCTTGCGCGGGCGGCCTTCCGCCCGGTACTCCTGTTACGGGCATGGCGGGGCTAACTCCTCCCCTCACGACAGTTTAGCGCAAATCCGCGCGGGCGCACTCTCCTTGACAGTGCGCTCGCGGCGTTCGTATAATCCAGCGTCCCCGTGCCGAAGTGGCGGAATGGCAGACGCGGCGGTCTCAAAAACCGCTGAGGCAACTCGTGTGGGTTCGACTCCCACCTTCGGCATTTGAGCGTGAAATGGGCCTTTTTGGGCCTTTTCCAGAGCCCTCAGAATGGGCGTTCTGGGCCGCCGTACAACATTTCGTACAACATTTGCTGAAGCCAACCCCGGGGATCGGTGCTCCCGGCTGCTACTCGGACAGCGCACCTCGCAACAGGTTTCCGATCTTGCGGGCCGCTTCTTCCTGCATCGAGGGCAACACGTGGGAGTAGGTATCCAGTGTGATGCTGATGGTCCCGTGCCCCAGCCTCTCCTGCACCACCTTCGGATGGACACCCGACTTCAAGAGCCACGTCGCGTGACTGTGCCGAAGGTCGTGGAACCGCACGTGGGGGAGGTTCGCCCTCTTCAGAATCAGTCTGAAGTGGTACGATACGTGATCCGGCCGGAACGGCTGCCCATCCACGTGACAGCAGACCAGGTCATTGTTCTGGTAAGCGCCACCCAGCATCAGCTTCTGTTCGGCCTGCAGACCTTTGGCCGATCTGAGCATGGTCATGGTCTCCGGCGGCAAGTCCACGCGGCGAACAGAACTCGCCGTCTTCGGTGGTTTGTCAATCGGCACTGAAAACTGACCCACCATCGGCGTCGAATATTGACCCGCCTCTCTGGGTCATTCTGGCATTGTGTTTCTGGTCTTTATCCTCCAGCT
>Ga0255342_1004333_pt1 | contig 14597 bp, 13 predicted proteins | sample wastewater_treat_3_FD_192416 | JGI IMG/M metagenome (GOLD analysis project Ga0255342, IMG submission 192416) | Wastewater microbial communities from Lulu Island WWTP, Vancouver, Canada - plant14 | ecosystem: Engineered > WWTP > Wastewater > Unclassified | place: Canada: Vancouver, British...
GATTGCCTCACATAGCCATATTCAGAATGGGACTACCTGTCAAGATTAAAGAGGGGAGGGGGGAGAGGAGGGGGAGGTTACCAGAGAAGTTGACCGTTCATGGTTCGACAGGCTCACCACGAACGGTCCATAAGGTTTCCCGGGTACGGTCAATAAAGTTCACCACGAACGGTCAATAAGGCTCGCAACGAACAGCCGATGAAGCCCACCATGAAAGGGGCATCGGGAAACAGAAGGATATCAGATTAATTTCGGTAGCTGATTTGGCATTTTTTTCCAACTTTTGGGAAACCACTTTGTTTTAAGCAATGCAAAAGATGCATTGTGTTGGCTTTTAAAATAAAGCTCATGTATATTAGAACCGATAGTATAAAGTGGTGGGTGTCGCCGCGTCGATTCACTCACACCAGAAGAGAATTGAATTCCTGCTGATGTACAAAAAAGTAAGCGTTTGATCATATTATTTGGAAAACTGAAAAATTTATAGAAAGGAGAAATTTATATGTATAAAAAAATTCTTGTTCCCCTGGATGGTTCAAAGCTGGCGGAATACGCTCTGCCGCATGTGAAAAAAATCATGAAAGATGACCTTTCAAGTGAAGTCACCATCATCAGGGTATTTTCGGTGGATTTTCCCGAATTCAGAAACCTGCAGAAGCATCAGGCTTATCTCGAATTGAAAGACACCGCCATGGCAGAGGCCAAACAATATCTGGCGGATATTGAGGGAAAGCTTCGTGAGGATGGTCTGAAGGTGAATTCCGTTCTGATAGAAAGCGACCGGGCAGCTACCATTATCACAGATTATGCCGCCGACAACGGAATTGAAATTATTGTCATGGTCACTCGCGGCTATACGGGGCTGATCGGCAAGTCCCCCGGAACTGGAAAGAGAACCATGCTGGGCAGTGTGGCCATGAAAATTCTGCATGAAGCCAGCGTGCCGGTCCTGCTGGTAAGGGCTGATTACTGTATGGGAAAATGACAGTCATTTCATTATGAACCGGTTTTAAATTTATTTTTCAATTCAATGAGCGAAGGGATGCCGGTGCGGCCGCCCATTTTTGTGCTGACCATGGCGGCCGCCCATGCGCCAAGATCAAGTGACTGTTCTGCGCTCCAGCCAACTACAATCCCATAGGTGAGGCCGGCGTGGAATGCGTCGCCACAGCCGGTCGTATCAATTGCTTTTACTCGATAAGCATCCTTTTGTATCCAGCGGCCATCTGCCAGCGCGATATAGCCTTTTGAGCCCAGTGTCACGCCGGCGAGCTTCACCCCCATACCAGCCAGTTTAAGGCATGTATCGGGATGTGTTTCGGAAAATGCATTGGAAAAAACCTCCGACGTTACAACGCAATCACTCAAACGTATAATGTCGGTCATGCCATCGCGCAGGGTGCCTGCGTCCAGAATGACGGGAATTCCCGCGTCTTTTGCCCTGCGGCATGCCCAAAGGCAGGCCTCCGTGTAAAGTCCGTCGATATGCAGGGCCGAGCTTTGCAAAAGAATATCGGTATTTATTTCATCTGGTTTGAGCTCTTCTCCGGTGGGGCGCTGCCAGAAAATCGTCCGTCTTGCCAATGAGGGTTCACTCACGATAAAGGCGAACTGGGACTGCCGCTGCGGGCGAACCACAAGGCCTGTGGTATCGATGTTTTCGGCAACAAGAAAGTTACGTATCTGCTTTCCGAAATCGTCATCTCCCACCACACCGGCGAGGTGGACGTTAAGACCCCAGCGTTTAAGTGCGACCATGGCCGAAGCAGCCGGACCTCCGCCTTGAATTACCAGATCAGTGAATTCGCATTTAACGTCCGGCGGCGGGTAGGAAGAAATAAGGCCTATATAGTCAAGGGAACATTGACCTATGCCGAAGACAAGGGGAGCGCTGCTCAACAAATCATCCTCTCTGAACAAACGTCAATTTACCGCCGTATGACGGTCGGGATTTCAAAACCGTGCGTGAACGCAAATTAAACGCGTCCGCACAAATTATACAGGCAAGTAGCTTCAGGCAAAGTTGTTAATCAAAATAGTCATGCTGCTTTTTGGGAAGCGCATTTTTATCCACCTGAAAAAGTTCGATGAGGACATTGTCCGGTGCAGGGACCATGATATACTTCCAGGCGCCGACATCAGTGATGCCTTTGTTGAACGGCACGCCCATGGATTTCAATTTCTGCACGTCTGCCTCGAGATCATCGGTTTGAATACCGAAATGATGAATGCTTCCCCTTCCTGAAAACGAGGGGGCCTGGTCATAGAAGTGGATGCGGCCTGTTCCGACACGCATAAACACATTTCTGGCACCGGCCATATTTTCGTCAAGAATTATTTCCCCTCCAAAAACCTTTTTGTAAAACTCGAGGCTTTTTTCAATATCCGATGCAAACAAATGCACATGATGGACGTGATGCATAGCTACCACCCTTTCTTTTCATTTTTCCGTACAATCAATATAGCGTTCGCTTCAAAGATGAGCCACGCTCATGAACTTGTTTTAATAGCACTTAGGAAAAGAATACAAAAGTGGATAAATTAGCGCCGTCTTTCCCGAACATGATATTTTCAGGAATGAAATTTTATTGACAGGCACAGACGACATACCTATAGTCGGAAAACAGTGAAAAAAATAAACATAAGTGATTCAGCAAAGGAGCTCTATTGAAATGAAAATAGTGCTGATGTCCATGCCGGACGCGGTGCCGATCATCATGCACGAAAGCGCGTTTCACCTGCCTAATTGCGGTATTGCCAGTCTGGCCGCGAATATCGACGAAGGACACGAAATCTATATTGCCGATCTGATACGGAAACGCAGACGATTGGAAAGCTTTTTGAAAAAGACACTGCTGGGGATACGCCCCCGGCTTGTGGGGCTTTCCGCAATGGCCTGGCAATATGAAACCTGCATTGCGATTATCCGTTATATCAAAGAGCTCCTGCCGGAGGCGAAAATCGTGATCGGCGGGTACCATGCCACACTGATGCATGAGGAGATTGCCGCCTCACCCGAGGCTCAAATGATAGATTTTATCATTCGCGGCGAAGGAGAAGAACCCCTCCGGCGCCTGGTCAGTGCTCTGGACGGTAAAGACGACCCGGAAGAAATACCGTCGCTTTCTTTTAAAAAAGGAACTGAATTCATCCACAATCCCATAGGAGAACTTACGGACCTGTCGAAACTTAAAATACCCGTGCGGGATAAACGACGCCTGACTTCAGGCTATCATGTAGTCACGTCAAAAATAGAGGTAATGGAAACATCGCGCGGCTGCACCAGGAGTTGTTCGTTTTGCAGCATGCGCAATATGTATGGCCGTAGTTTTCGCACCTTTCCCATTGAAAGGATCCTCGCCGACATTGATGATATCTATTACCGGCGAAAAACCCGCATGATTTTTATCACCGACGATAATTTCGTGCTCGACCCGGGGCGGGTGATCCGTATCTGCGATGCAATTATAGCACGCAACTATCGGGGATTGAGGCTGAATATCCAGGCCGACTCGGTCACGATCGCCCGTAACGAGGAAATGGTCAGAAAAATGTCCCTGGCCGGAATGCAAACCATATTTCTGGGTATTGAAAGTGCCTCCAAAAAAAACCTGGCGGCTTCGCTCAAGGGGAACATTATCGAGGAATCACGAAGGGCGGTTAATTTGTGCCATAAATACGGTATCATGGTTATTGCCGGTTTGATCTTCGGTTTTCCCGACGACGATGAAGAGGATATCATCGCAAACTATGAGTTTCTCAAGTCTCTGGATGTGGACGTGCCTTACTGTCAGTTTCTCACCCCTTATCCCAGGACGCTTATCCGCAGCCAGTTGCTCCAGGAAGGAATGGTAGCCAATCCCGATGATTACAAATGGTACAACGGCGCATGGGCAAATGTCAGAACCAGACATCTTGATGCCGCCACGCTGCAGTTCATGGTATGGCTGTACCGCCGCGGGATATTCGGGTGGTGGGAGCCTTCTTCCCTTGTAAAAAAAGAAAAAGGTGCCTGGCTGAAGATCTGGACACATTTCATGCGGCCGCTGATGAAATTGATTATAGGAAAAAGGCAGGAAAGGCTGGGGCCTGCAGAGTGCTACAGACTTGAGATTGAAGCTCTGGCCGCGATGAATCGTTTTCGCGGCATTACGGATACAGATACTCCAGGGCCTCCCGCATTTGTCACCGGCGGTCAATCGTGAACATTGCAGAAGATTGTTTTACAAAATTTCTCTGAAGTTTTGAGGCTTTCCCGGGCAGATGCGAATTTGGATGAAGTCACGGATTGACAAAAAATAACATCGCTGGTAGTGGACTTTTATATCGGGGTGGCGGGGAGAATTCCCGTCTGAGAAGATACCCGTTGAACCTGATCCGGATAATGCCGGCGGAGGGAAAATATAGATTGCATAAAAAACCCTTTCTCCGCCGTGGTGAAAGGGTTTTTATTTGCCGGAAAAAACCTTTAAGGATGAGACCATGAAGATCAACGCTCAAGACATTTACAATTCACTCGAAAATGTTAGGAAGTCGGGTCCGCTGATCCACAATATCACCAATTACGTTGCCATGAATAATTCGGCAAATGCGCTTCTGGCCATCGGAGCCTCACCTGTGATGGCGCACGCGTCGGAGGAAGTCAAAGACATGGCGACAATGGCGCAGGCACTGGTCATAAATATCGGCACGCTCAGTCCCGTGTGGGTGCAGGCTATGTTCGAGGCCTTTGGCGCCGCCCTGAAAAAAGGTGTACCGGTGATTATCGATCCGGTAGGAGCAGGGGCCACTCCCTATCGGACCAGGACCGTGCGTGAACTTCTGGAAACAGGTCGCCCGGCGATACTTAGAGGTAATGCCTCTGAGATCATGTCCCTTGCAGATGACGACATGAAAACGAAAGGGGTGGATAGCACTTTATCCTCCGACGAGGCGCTTAAGAGCGCCCGGCTGGTAAGCGACAAGTACCAATGTGTAGTGGTTGTAAGCGGGGCGGTGGATTATGTTGTACGGGGCGACAATGTCGCCAAAGTACAAAACGGCCATCCCATGATGACACGTGTCACGGGGCTGGGCTGCACGGCCAGCGCTCTTTGCGGAGCTTTTGTCGCCGTCGGGAATGATAACTTCTCGGCCGCCGTACAGGCGATGGCGGTGATGGGAATTGCCGGAGAGCTCGCCGGGGAAAAATCCACCGGCCCCGGAAGCCTGCAGATGCACTTTCTGGATGCTTTGTATAATCTGTCTGCCGGGGACATACATGAAAAACTTAAAATAGAGGTTTAATCATGCGAGGTGTTTATCTGGTCACCGACCGCAAGCTCTGCCTCGGTCGCCCTTTAGAAGAAGTTATACTGCAGGCCCTGCAAGGCGGGGCGGCCTACGTTCAGCTAAGGGAAAAAGAAATAAGCACACGCGAATTTATCGATGAGGCCATAACGATTAAAAAAATGCTCAACTCCTATCAGGTTCCTCTCATTATCAACGACCGGATCGATGTGGCACTGGCAAGCTGCGCTGATGGCGTTCACCTGGGTCAGGAAGATATGCCCTACGAGATCGCGCGCCGTCTGCTTGGCCCGAAGGCGATCATCGGGCTTTCCGTGGAAACCTGGCCGGATGTCGAGGAGGCGCAAAGCCTGGATCTTGCCTATATAGGTGTCAGCCCGATTTTTGCCACCCCCACCAAAACGGATACGAAAGAGCCCTGGGGGTTGGACGGGTTGAAGAGGATCAGCTCATATTGCCGCCACCCGCTGGTGGCCATAGGAGGAATTAATGATCAGAATGCCGAAAGTGTGGTTGCCGCAGGGGCCGGGTGCCTGGCGGTCGTGTCTGCAATCTGTTCTTCCGACGACCCGCGGGCCGCAACGGAGAGGATAAAAGAAGTGATAGACAGGCACACCATCTGACCGGTGGCAGGAATCGCGCATTCATTCAGGATGGTTGTCGTAGGAAAGTCAGGTTTTGCTTTTCGGTTCCCCGGATTCGGCGACTCTTTCCCGAAGGATGACCAATGAACGGGCTGCGGCTGCTTTGACCTTGTCAGGATAGGTGCGCAGTTTCAGGAATGATTTCACTTCGGCGATTTCGGCAAGCGCGCCGATGGCCTCGGGATTTCCGATGGCTCCCAGCGCGACACAGATCTTTTCTTCAAGGACCGCTCTTGCGGCTGAGGCCAAAAGCGGTCTTTCCCTGAGCAGGTCAATCAAAACAGGCACCGCTTCGACACTTTTGGACTGGCCCAGTACTTCAACAATAGCGGATTTGAATTCATCGTCGGCATGAGGCAAAGCTTCCAGCAGAATTTTACCCCGATAGCTTCCCCCGATTCTGTGAATACTCTTTAGCGCTTCCTGGCGCAGCTTCTGATTGTTGCTGGAAAGTAGAGGGGCGATACTTTCGGCGCTTTGTTCATCTCCGATCCGCCCCAGCAGGTAGGCAAGGTTGCGCAGATAAAACCACGGAGCGTCTCTTGTGACGAGTGCGTTGATCAGGGGAAGCGCCTCTTCTCTTGCGTAAGTGATAAGGTGCATGGCGCTGACGCGATCATCGCTTTGGGTGCTGGTGCGCAGTTTATCCAGCAGGTACACAACAGCATCCCTCCCCAGAGAGGCGAAAACACGTCCCGCCTCGTCCTGTTTGTCCGGGTCTTCCGGGTCAATTTCGGCTTGTAAAATCGCGATATTTTCAGGTGTGATCAGTTGCCTGATGCCCTCCAGCGCGCTGTTTTTCGCCTCGGGCGGTTTCTCGCCGCCGGCCGATATAATTGCCTGCAAAGTATGAAGATACACCAGAGCATCTGTAAATAATTTAAGCCCGATAAGCCTTTGGATTTCATCTTTTAAAATACGGCAGATCCTTTTATAGTCGGGCGAATAAATATTTTCATTTTTGAGCCAGGCAATCAGACGGCGGGATAGCTTTTCAACTGTTTCCTGTTTTTGCCCGTCGGGTAGATTCTCGATAATATCGGCCAGAGACCGCGCTGCACTGAGACGCACTTCGCTTTTTTCACTGGTGAGGTTGGCGGCCAGGCGCTCCAGGAGATCTTCCATTGCCTCCTGCTCCTTGTGCGCGATGAGCTGAGTTATGATTTCCGGCAGCGCCGACATCAACCCTTCGTCAAGGAGCATTTTTTCACTCTGAAGGTGCAGGCTGAATTTCTCTGCCACTTCCATGAGTTTGGTTTTTTTTGTATTGCCGCCGCCGGGTCCTTCGCCTGAATCACCCTCATCGCCGGCAGAGCCCATGGGCTGTCCCGTCATAAGAAACTGCATAAGAAAACCGCCCAGCAGATGGGCCATATTTTTTGCGGTGAGGTACTCAGCTATTTCCGGCATCGCTTCAGCAAGCACGCTTCCAACGTGCTGTGCCAGCGAGCTTACTTGTTCATTGCTCAATCCGCCTGCGGTTCTGTCCAGTAGAGAAAGCATATTGGCAAGGCTTTCAGTGAGCTCCAGCTCTGATAATCTCCGTTTTTGAGCCATGATACGTGACATGGTCGTATCAAACGCGCGCATAAGGGTTTCGGGATTGCGGGTCATATCCTCAAATTGTTCCGAAGAAGGATCCATCTGCGGCAATGCCTGCATAATGAAACGGACAACCTGTTCATCAGTAATATCAAAGGTGGCTGCAAGTTTATGGTCTTTGCTCACGGCAACATAAACTTTTTCATCCAATGCTATATGCGTGATGCTGTGTTTGGCCATCAGCTGTGCCAGGCCGCCTTCGTTTTTGACACTTTCGGGCTTACGTGAAAAGCAATCGAGAAAATCAGCCAACTCTTCCCGCGAGATGCCCCGTTCAAACGATATGCTTTTCAAGCCAAAGACGATAAGTAAATTGAGCATCGACAGGACATGAGACTTCTCGTGGTCGGCCTGCCTGAGCGGCCTGTCATCGATCAGAAGGGCTTTTTCAGACTCGGCAAACACGAGGCGTTCTTCTTCAGCGAGAAAATCAATCAACGATTGGTGCAATTTATTCAGTGAGTTAACAACCGAGTCGCTGGCCGGTGGGTAAAGACGAACATTTTTAACCGCGGCGTTGAGAAGAGTTATAACATTTAACGCTTTCAGAGTCTGATTTGTATTATCATCCATTCCACTCACCATGATGTCGAATCATGCTCATGGTCTTAATATCCAACCGTCTGAACTGTACTGAAAAACCAATAGTTCAACTTTAAGTAAACCCGCCTATCCTGTCAAGTTTATTCTTACAAAGTATGACATGACAACAATGGTTTTCAATTGACTTAACATATCGTTTCTGTTAGGAACTATCTCAAGTATTTAGAGAATCTTCCTGCAAAAAAGGAGACCCATGGCGACGCTTCGCGACTTGAAAAAAATCCATAAAAGGGTTTTGGTTGTTGACGATGATGAACCAATACGGGATGTGCTGTGCCAGTATATGCAAGCCATCGGGTTGGATGCGGTTTGTGCCGCCAGCGGCGAAGAAGGGCTCAAGGCGTTTACCAAAGGTCATTTCGATATCGTCATCTCGGATATCAAAATGGCTCAAATGGACGGGCTTACACTGCTCAATGAAATAAAGCAGATTGATCCTGACGTTCTTTTTATTGTCATTACCGGCTATCCCTCCATTGAAACCGTTCTGGAAGCAATGAAGCAAGGTGCCGTTGATTATCTGGTGAAGCCGTTTCAGTTCGAAGAAATCAAGATCAAGATTGAAAGAGCGCTTGTCGAAAAAGACATGAACAGCCAGCTCAAAAGCAACCGCGGGATGATCTGGTCTTTGATTATTTCCATTCCAATCTGGCTGATTCTGGGAATTATCCTGACAAAAATCTTGATGAGATGAAAATTTTAAAAGGCGGCTTCTGGCCGCCTTTTAATTGTCTGCCGGTCTCAATCAATATCTTCAGTGCCGAAGGGGCAGATGTGTCAGGAGAAGATGACCCCCTTAAGATAGTGTCCCGCCAGCGGATACGTCATACCACGCGGGATTGGATTTATTTATCCCCGGTCATCACCGGGATGTTATAGCCTTGATTATTATTTCTACCTCGGTATCTGCAGCTTATCCATCAGGTCATAAAGAGTCGGGCGGCTGACACCCAGTTCAACCGCTGCCTTGGTGAGATTATTCTCATTTCTGGCAATAGCCTTAATGATCAGCTTCTTTTCCAGTTCTTCACGAGCGTCTTTAAGAGTTACACGCTCTGATTCTATATCCAGAAATTCCATTTCGAGGTCTTTCAGAGAGATTTTTTTGTCATCCGACATAATGACCGCCCGTTTGATACGGTTTTCCAGCTCGCGGACATTACCGGGCCAGGCGTAGCCTTGAATTGCATCGATGGCTTTCCCGCTGAAGCTTTTTATTTTTTTCCGGTTTTCCTGAGAGTAGCGCTCCAGAAAAGTTTTGGCCAGCAGAATAATGTCGGCTTCCCTCTCCCGCAGGGGAGGGAGGTTGATTCTTATGACATTGAGGCGGTAGTACAGGTCTTCCCGGAATGTGCCGGCTTTAATGGCCTCTTCCAGGTTCCTGTTGGTTGCGGCAAGAATTCTGGTGTCCACCTCGATTTGCTGTCTTCCCCCTATCCGTTCGATAGTTTTTTCCTGCAGGAAACGAAGCAGTTTTACCTGGAGGAGGGAGGGAAGTTCTCCTATTTCGTCAAGGAACAGTGTCCCACCTTCGGCCATTTCAAAGCGCCCTTTGCGCTGAGTGTGAGCCCCGGTGAAAGTGCCTTTTTCATGGCCGAACAGTTCGCTTTCAATCAGGTTTTCCGGGATGGCGCTGCAATTGATCGGTATAAACGGACCGTCTTTGCGCAGCCCCTGCCGGTGAATGGCGCGAGCCACCAGCTCTTTGCCAGTGCCGGACTCGCCGATGATTAAGACAGGCGCGTCTGTTGTCGAGATCTTACGTATCATGGAGAAAAGATCCTGCATCACCTGTGACGTGCCGGTCATAAATTCAAAGGTATCACCGCTTAAGCGCTGTTTGAGTTCAAACTGTTCTTTTTCGAGGCGGGCGATATGAAAAGCTCTTCCCAAGACGATTTTCAACTCATCGAGTTCAATGGGCTTATAGAAGAAGTCGTAGGCTCCTTTATCAATGGCATGCAGCGCATGCTCTTTTTCGCCTCGCCCGGTGATGATGATAACTTTAGTGCTACTGTATTTGTCCAGGATTTGATTGAGGATGGCAAAGCCCTCCTCCACGCCGGCCGGGTTCGGGGGGAGCCCCAGATCAAGGGTGACCACATCAGGTTTTTTTGCCAGCATGACGCTCATCGCGCTTTGTCTGTCCTCGGCCAGATGCACTTCATAATCAGTGGCAAGCGCCCATTTCATTTGAGTGCGCAGATCTTCGTCATCGTCAACGATTAAAAGCTTTTCTTTCTGCAAATTACAGCCCTTATATCATGTTAGTCACGGATGCGCGCAGCGGCAGACGGATGGTGAATACGGACCCTTTGCCCTCTTCGCTTTCCACCTCAAGCCGGCCGCCGTGGGCCTCCACGATTGTTTTGCAGTGATAAAGACCGATGCCCATCCCCTGTTTTTTTGTCGTCTGAAAAGGACGGAAAAGATTGTGTTTTATAAAATCTTCGGAAATTCCGCAGCCGGTGTCAGAAACTGTGATTTCCGCCCAACCTTCTTTGATGCCGGTGGCCACTTCAATTTGTCCATCGATACCTGTTGCATCGTACGCATTCATCAGGAGATTTTCAAGGACTTTATACATCTGCTCCCGGTCTATGAATAATGATGGCATATCCGGGGCAAGCCTGGTGGTTAGAGTAATTGGCCCATATCCTTTTAAATCGTCAATGGCTGATAAGACAAGTTCATTGACATTTTCCTTGCGGAAGGAAAGTTTTATCTTCTGGCTCAAAAGCGAAAGCCTGCCGCTCATTTTGTTGATTTTGGCTACGCTTTGAGAAATGGTCTTGAGCGCGTCCGCCTGAAAATCGGGGTTGTTTATGTGGTGAGGCAGATTTTGCGTGACCAGAGACAATTTTGACGCCAGATTTTTTAGATCATGCATGAAGAAGGCGGACATTGTTTGCAGCGCTTCCAGTTCCTTGGCTTGCCGCAAATGTTCGGCGAACCTCAGACTTAGCACAACAGCAGCTGCCTGGTCGGAAATTGTTCTTACAAGTTCCGACTCTTCAAAAGTCAGCCCCTCGTAGAAAACTTTTTCGCTTAAGGTCATAATGCCGATCAGCTCCCCGGCCGCCTTGAGCGGCACGCAGTAACGCACCCGTGATTCTTTTGTTTCCAGCTTATAATTGTCGGTAATATCTGAAATCCAGTCATCGTCTCGCCCTTTGAGGTCAACAGGTATGGTCTGATCGCTCATGGCGGCTATCAGACGCGTGCCCCCGTCTTTAAAGAATTCCGTCCTTGCCATCTGCTGCGAGTCGAAAACCGTAGATCCGCCTAAATAAAGAGTCTTTTGTTTTTCATCGACCAGCCAGATTGTAACGGATAGAATTTCCAGCGCATCTGAGACCATCTTCACAATGATCTGACAAAGCACTTCGGTGCTCGTAACGGAGGCCGTGTTTTTTGTAAAATCCTCCCATATATTCCGGTAGTCGTACAGTGGCCGCTTGAAATGCCTGCTGATGAAGCGCTTTCTTTTTATCCGCATACGATCAGAGAGCAGATATACGGCAAGAGCCGCCACGGTGAGGAAAATAAGAAAGATAAGCAGGTTGGTATTTTTCATCAACTCGAAGTTGAGGACTATCCAGGCAAGCAAACCCAGCGCGATGAAATAAATGCCGACGATAATGACCGTAAATGAGGAGTATAAAAACTGATGCGACAACTGGATGCTCACCCCCATGGGCTTGCCGCGGAAAAGAGATCTGAAAATCAAAGCGTCGGCGATGATGACAGAGCCAAGATTTATAAGATAAAAACCTGTATTGAGCCCCTTAAACAGGACAACCTGACTGTCAGTGAAAATTCGCACCACGAAAATGAAAATAACACCCAAAAACATGAACTTGGTTTGCCAGCGGACGTGGCCGGTGGAGTGACGGAAAGTTCTTTCCAGATTCATCAAAATCAGTATGGAAATGGCAATCGAAAGTATGTGCCATGCATGACCGGCTTCATTCAATCTGATAAACAGAGTGCGGGATTGTTCAGGTGAGAGAACCAAAGCGATGAAGTTGCTGCCGGACAGAAAATACATGGCAAGCGGGACAACGCTCGCCGGAAGCAGCACCCATTTCCATTTAGATATCTGCTCCGTATAATTGGCTCGGGCAAAACTGATGCTGAACAAAAGCCAGGCTGCCGGCGTTAAAGACGAAACAATGAATAAAATAGAGTGGCGAGAAAGAAAATCTGTCACCGAGGCAGATTGGAATATAAAGCCGATAAGCGCTGCTTCGGTCGCCAAAAGCAGCATGGCCAGAGAAAAAACATATTGTACCAAAGAACGTGGCCCGCGGATAAAGCCTGCCGCGGCAACCACCAGCGTGATGGCTGCTGTCAGAAACGAAAGCGCAACATTAAAATCCATACGTTACCTTTGAAATTAGTTCATGGCTCATAGTTCGTATCTCACCGCCTCTTGTCCCCCGCCGGCGGGGGTGGCCTGCTTTAGCGGGCCGGGGGTGGAAGGCTTGCACATTGTAAGCAGTGGCTTGAAATTGTCTCCTGTCTCCTCGTTTTCCATCCTCCCCCTCGGCCCCCTCCAAAGGTGGACATTAAACGGTTTGTCCCTCGCTGGCGGGGGTGGCCCGAAGGGCCGGGGGTGGACTTGTTGTTTAATGTTTTTTGTCCTCCCCCTGTGCCCTCTCCGAAGGGGTACACAGACGGTGTGGTTTTTGTTGGTGCTTTTTATCCCCCGCTGAGCCCCATTTACAAGAGGGTACAACAACTTGACGCGATAGGCATTTACCGTACCGTACATCCAGATTAAAACATATCGTCGGGGTCTGCCCAGGCCGGAATGTTGCGGTAATACTCCGGAGGGTGAGCCTTTTGAAGTCCCGACAGGGTTGCCCTGGCCAGACTGATGCCATGGCGTGTCCGGTACAGTCCCGCATATCCCTGTTCCTCGAGAGTCTCGAGGTATTTTATCAGATCAGCATCACTTACTTCGACCCATTCTTTAATGTCATCGAGGGTCATATGCAATCCGGGATTTACACGGTAATTTTCAGCCAGAACGGCAAGCACCTCCAACTCGTTTTTCACTGTTTGTCTGGTCGGCGCTTTTCCTATCGGAAGAGGAACATTCAGCTCCGGGTCCACCGCCCGCAGGTGAGGTTTCAAAGCTTCGTTCATTCGCCTTGTACCCATACGGTACAGTAGCAGTTTGAGTACTTCCGAAGTTCCTGCCGCTATTTGTGATAGTTTCGCTCCCTGCATGATGCGTTGCATCGGATATATTTCCAGGGCTCCGTTGCCACCCATGCACTGGATGGTTTCGGTGGCCATCTCCATTAATGAATCAGCGGCATACAGTTTTGAAACAGCAGCCTCGATGGGGACTTCCCGCCCCAGGTCGGCACAATAGCAGGCATAATACATGACCAGGCGGCTCAGATAAAATTTTGAAATCATATCTGCCAGTTTAAACTGGTTTGTGGCAATATCGCCGGTCGGACGGCCGAACTGAATCCGTCGCTCCAGATGCTGCTTGCTGTATAGAATGCACTCCCGCATCGAGCCGATGATCGGGGCGGCATTGAGAATCCTTTCCACATTGAGGCCGCTGACCAGAATTTTCCATCCGTCTCCTTCCTCGCCCAGGCGATTAGACACGGGAACCCTCGCATCATCAAAGGCTAGATTGCCGTTGTAGTTTCCCCGCATGGCGCTCATGTTATTGATTCCTTCCACATGAAAGCCGGGAGTTCCCTTTTCGATGGCAAAGGCGGTTAAGTGCCGATAGGCTTTGCGATCTTCCGGGTTGGAGCTGGTCTGGAAATAGCATAAATACAAATCGGCGGCAGCAGCCGTTGTTTGAAACCGTTTCTTACCGTTTATGATATAGGTGTCCCCATCTCGCACGGCCGTAGATTCCATGGAAGCAATGTCCGAACCGGCATAAGGTTCAGTCATTGTGATGCATCCGAGCAGCTCTCCGCGGGCCATCCGGGGCAGCCATTTTTCCTTCTGCTCCTGATTGCCGTTATGGACGAGCTGCGTGGCGCTTCCGAACATGGTTGTGCCCAGAGGACCGGCGACGCCCGCGCGGGCTGCCTCTTCGTTGAGAATGGCCGCACCGGTTACACCCCAATTCTCCAGATTGCCGCCAAATTCCCGGGGAATAAGGGCGCCAAACCATCCTTTTTCGGCCATCAGTTTTATTGCTTCACGGCAGAATTTGTTTTGCACGCTGCTTCTCATGCCCACCGGCATGAGCACCTCATCTACGAATTGCTTCGCATCATCAGACAAGCGGGACTGCTCTTGCGTCCACCACGGATACTTTTCCATCAAAACCTCCCTATATAATTAACCCAGATTACGCAATAGGGTTCAATTTTGGAATGGTTACAGGCAACGAGAAGCGTGATGTTTTGTCCCAAAGCCCGAGAAACCACTCCCGGCGTTTCATGGCCAGTGATAATTTTAGAATACGAC
>Ga0255342_1004339_pt1 | contig 14585 bp, 17 predicted proteins | sample wastewater_treat_3_FD_192416 | JGI IMG/M metagenome (GOLD analysis project Ga0255342, IMG submission 192416) | Wastewater microbial communities from Lulu Island WWTP, Vancouver, Canada - plant14 | ecosystem: Engineered > WWTP > Wastewater > Unclassified | place: Canada: Vancouver, British...
GCTATTTATTTATTAGATTTTAGTAGTAGCAGTAGCAGATCCTGTGGGTTTGTGGTAAACTCGCAGAGTTTTCCACAAATCCATAGGATAAAATGTTTTAATGTAACACATGTATTGTAATCCTACAACAAAATTATTTCGCGTTCGCCAAAGTATATTGAATTTTGCGAATGCCTGTGGTATAATACATAAAAGTGGCTCATTGTGAGCGCTTTTACTGGCGCTTGCTATGAGTCTTTTTATATCTCTATTGTAATAAATCTGGATTTGAAATATCTCTGCGAATGACTCTGCTGTTTGGCGTATCCAACGATGCGGTGACCGCTGACCGCGCCGCCGCTTACGATTTCATTACGATTTACAGCAGCTCATTTAATCTATCAGACCGAGCCTTAAATGGAGAAAACGACTTTGGCTTCAGCGAGTTTACTGTGCGACGTGAGATTATAGCAAAAGCCTTGAAGAAAATGATTGTTGATGGGCTATTGACCGTGCGCAGAGATCGTAGTGGTTTCAAATATACACTAACAAAAAATAGTATTGATTTCCGCCCCGGAGAGTATGCGCACAGCACTTTTCCAATACTTCATCAATCATCAGGATGAGGGACAATTGATTGTAATAGAGAATCTAGACCATATTCCACACCTGCAATATGAAGAAGCCGGAGCAACCGTCACAAAATTCGTCAAAGGACGTGAAGAAGGAAGTTACGGTTTTCTGAATGATGTAATCTGATATGTGCAGTAAAAAAGCATGAGGTTATACCATGCGATTCACCTACAAGAAGCTGTGGAAACTACTGATTGATAAGGAAATAAATAAGAAGACGCTCTGTCAGATGAGCGACATCAGCCCCACCTCCGTTGCGAAGCTCGGCAACGATGGAAATGTAAACAATTCGGTGCTGCTGAAAATCTGCACGGCGCTCCATTGCGATATCGGCGATATTATGGAAATTGTCCCCGATGATACCGCTGAACCGAGCGCGGAGAATGATAAGTCCGTTATTAGGGACAACGCGGATAGTAGAATAGAGCCAAAGACCCAGAGATGGGAGTAAAGAATATGGCGGCATTAACCGATTTAATCAATCAGGTGGAAGACAAAGCCCTGCGGGAGAGACTGCTGCAGGAGGCTGAACGCCTAAGTAAGCAAAAGAAATTCGGGCTTGTTTTTTAGGAGCACATTCCAGAATGTAATCCTCTCTATGGCATTGGCATTAAGCGCGGCAGCACGGTTGCGAAAAAGACCGGCGCGATCAACGATTTGTACCGTGTGACAAGCATCGACGGCGAGACCGCCACCTGTCTGCGCCTTGCCTCCGGCGAGAGCGAAACGGTCGCGCTTTCCGAGCTTGTGCCGGTGGCGCAATTCGGCGAGCCTATTTATCTTGCGCTTCAGCCGATTGCTCAGGCAGAAAATGCGCCTGACTATCATGTGCTTTGGCGGCGCACAACTACTATCGTTCGAAAGAGAGGAACACAATGAACAAACTATCTGAATATGTAGTACAGTTTTTCGATGACTTGGATGTCTTTGAGGATATTCAGAAAGGACACTGCTATAAGATATTCATGCAGCAAGCAATTCTGGAGTTTTTGAGGAACGAAACAAAAGATACCGCTTTTGCGGTATACAGAACTTTCCTTGACAGCTATCGCATCAGGATGGCAGGGCAGTCCAATCCTTTTGTTGACCTGTTGGACGTGTTGAAAAACTACGAGGAGAATGCTTCGATACTCATTGACAAGCAACGCGACCATTATGTACACTCGGTTAATGTGTTCATTCTCGGTTTATGTATATATTCCGGCAATAGGAAATACCGAGTAGCATTTCACAAGACTAACATGGATAAAAAGGTTTATCCGTTCTCCTATGATACAAAAAACGAAGAATTCTTTTATCGTTGGGGACTCGCCTCGTTGTTTCATGATGTGGGCTACCCCGTTGAGATTGTTGGGAGGCAAATAAACAAATTCATTGACTTCGCCACTGGCGCTGGCGGAGGCACGGAAAAGGTCAATGTACAACTTTCCTTTGAAAACTTCAATGAGCTTAATAGTATTGCGGAAATCATACCAAAGCGACAGTTCATCGAATGTTATGACAGACGGTATGAAGACGCTGTATATATTGATATGCTCAAGCCTGTGGATTTACTGGCACATAAACTGCACACATCGCTTGGCGTCGACCTGAAGCAGATCATATTCTCGTTGAACGATTTCGTGAATGTGATGGCAAAACTCGGTTTTATCGACCACGGTTATTACAGTTCCATCATTGTTTTGAAATGGTATGCATACCTTATCCAATCTGCCGGATATAAGCCAGAGTATTTCTTCTGGCCGGTACTTGACAGCGCAAGTGCAATTTTGCTTCACAACTGTTATAAGAATATTATGATGAAAAAACCGTATGATCTCGGTGCGATGAAACCGGAAACACACCCCATTGCTTTCCTGCTTATTCTTTGTGATGAGTTACAGGAATGGAACCGCGAGGCTTACGGCATTAAAGATAAGTTACGGGTGCTTGCCGCTGAAGCAGATGTTACAATTAATTTGGAGAGACTCGCTGTAACTTTTATCACACACAATGGTTCTTTGCCTGAGACTTTTGCACAAGAGAAGACAGATTTACTCCAAAAAATACTTGATCTGAATGAATTGTTCGGAAGTGTCGATATTCAATGCAAGGCAGTAAAGACGCAGGTGTTACCTGTAGTTCGTAGCCATGTGGAGCCTCGTCCTCAATTAGAGGATTTGGAGAAACTTGCACGGGCAATTCATGCGTTGTACAACGAAAAGCAGCTGGAACGCTACCCTGACAAGCCTTTAAAATATCCCGATTTTGACAGTTTGACGGATTCACTAAAGTATTCCAACCTCCGACAGGCAATGACTATTCCAGAGAAGCTTTTTGAAATGGGATATGCAATGCAGCCAGTCGGCGGCGATGGTAAAGCAGTAACGAGAATACCAACAGAATATGTCGAGGCTCTTGCAGAAAAAGAGCATGATGGGTGGGTACAGGAGCGTATTTCCACAGGGTGGACACTTGGGGTTGCCGTAGATTCCGCTAAAAAGGAATCTCCGTATCTCATTCCTTATGATGAATTAAGTGAAGAAATAAAGCAACTTGACCGCGACACTATTGAGAATATTCCAGTGTTGCTATCGCGCATTGGCATGAAAATCGTTGTAAAAGGAGAGTAAAAATAATGGGGTTTTTCGATAAGTTTAAGAAAAAGACAGCCGAGGGGCAGCAGACGACAGAGATACATTCAAATCGTATTCCGTTTCCGGCCTACCATGGAAGCGAGCCGTACATATTTATCAGCTATGCTCATCTTGATGCCACAAAGGTCTATTCCGAGATTACCACATTCCATACTGCCGGATATCATGTTTGGTATGACGAGGGAATTGCTCCGGGTAATGAGTGGACAGATGAGATTGCCAATGCGCTTGAAAAATGCGCTTTGTTTGTTGTATTCATTACGCCGCATTCTGCCGTTTCTCCAAACGTGCAAAATGAGATCAATTTTGCCATTGATGAAAAAAAGCCTTTTCTCGCCGTACATTTGGAGGAAACAACGCTTCGTGCGGGGATAAAGCTTCAGATTGGAACGAAGCAAGCTATCCTGAAATATTTGATGAATGAAGATGAGTATGCATATAAGTACTCAACTGCTTTTGAAAGGTTGGGATTGAGGGCTGGCAAAAGCGCTCTGGCGTCCGCTGTCACGCAAACTCCACAACCCGAAAACAAGCCTGCTCCCTCGACCTTTACCTTATCAGAACAAGATCGCATGAATATTGATCGCATCCAGAATTCCGAGGCAACCATGAACGATTTTGAATGGATCGGCTCCACAGTGAAAGCATATCACGGAATAAAGAAACGCTTTACCATTCCGGGTAGTCCTACAAAAATTGCGTCCAATGTTTTTAGAAACAGAGATTATATAGAAATGGTAACCTTGCCGCAAAGTGTTGCTGAGTTAGAGGCCTATGTTTTTGTTAATTGCCCTAGTCTGGAATTGGTGATCATTGAGAACAGCGATGTACATTTTGCCGAGGTTAGTCCGTTTGTAGATTGCCCGAAACTGACGGTACGGTGTCATAAGGATTCCGCTACCCATGAAAATCTCAAAAAGACATTCGAGGGAACTATCACATTCCTTGATGAATAGCTTTGTGAAAACGTAAAGATTGTATTCGGCTCGGCAAGCACAAGTACACACGGATGGTGAATTAGGAGAAAAGGCTAATGACAGCTAAAACAACAGAGCCTCGCAAGACGTATAGTATCACGATAGGAAGTGCGTGCGATGCGCCCGACCATATCTCGGATGACTCGGACTATTACAACTATCTGCAAACAAAACTGCTTTTTTCAGGCACCTACACTGAGGCAGAAGAAAAAGCAAAAGAGATGTTACAAAATGAACGGATGAAAATGAGCAATACCACGCTATGAACTAAATGTCCCAAGCGGAGGCTATGGTGAAGTCCATGTGAAAGCAAATGCCTTTCACCCCAAGCTGACGGTTTGGAGATAACAAAATCTGATCCAAAGGAGAAAGAGTATGAAAAAGATTTTTATCATCCTGTTAGTCATGGCAATGTTTTGCGCTCTGGCGGCTTGTTCGTCGCCGGTGTCCGAGCCGGAGGATACGCAATCGCCCACTACACAACAGCCGACGCGGACAGTTGAATTTACCGACCCAACGCTGGAGGCAATGGTGCGCGCCGCGATGTGCAAGCCAGATGGTGACATTACGCTTGCCGATGCTGAGGCTGTGACTGCGCTGAACCTTTCTTATGAATGGCAGCGGCTTCTTCCCGATGCTGTGCCGGTACGGGAGATCGGCGGTCTGGAATACTTCAAAAACCTCGAAAGACTTGACCTCTCTTTCCATGAGATAACCGACTTATCGCCGCTGGCTGGGCTGAGTAAACTCACCATACTTGCGCTGGGCGGCAACCCGATTGCAGATATCGCGCCGCTTGTGGGGCTGACAAATCTGATCGTGCTTGCGCTTCCCGGTACGGGGGTGAGTGACCTTTCGCCGCTGTCCGGGCTGACAAGGATAAGGTATTTGTACTTGGCGGACTGCCCTGCCTCTGACTATACGCCACTTGATGGCATATATGCAAATCTGGAAGGAAGGGATTTTGAAATTTTACCCCCTCCGACTACGCTTGCAGAGCTCGGATTTATCTTCAACGATGGCGATAAGCTGGCGTTGTACGAAACGAGCGAATATGACATACGACTGAATCACAGCGAATGGGGCGATCCGCCGCAGCCGGATTGGCAAAATTGCATTCGCGTTGTTACGGGAGCTGAGAGCGGCTATAAGAATGCAGTCGGCTTCTATCCCGTACACAACGCCTATGTCGTATGGATGTTTAATGTAAACACGGAAGAAAACTACACCTATGTCTATGATGTTGCGGAAAGTAGCTTTGGTTGTGAGCGCGCTGTCATGGAGCCGATCGTGCAGAAGGCGTTTGGTGATTCGGATGGTGAGGACATATTGCTTACCCCCGTTGCCTTCTTTGACAATACAATTCATGAGGCGCTTGGAATTGCTATTAGTACTCTATACAATATGCCGTTTGATGAAAATATAGTGCTGGCATCCCCTTATGAAAAACTCGGATTCGAATTTCTCGATTACAAGGGAACTTATTATTACGAAGGATACGGCATAGAGCTTCATATACACAAACCGGAATGGGATAAGGATGTCGAGGACGGGCATGCGCTTGACTGGAGCATATCGTTTGTTGAACCCAATGTAAAGGGATACCGGACGGAGATTATATATTTTGAGGATACAAGCATGTATATCATCTCCATGGAAAAAGACGGCGCTAAGGTAGCATTCAACTACTATCCTGTCGAGGATAGATATGAGTATAACCCGAACGATATTGATCCATTACGCCCAGCGCTTACCGAAGCCTTAGGTAATGATTTTATGAATGTGCCGATGGACATTTTCAAAGCGAACATACAGGAGCTTTTCGGAATGGGTATAGACGAACTGTACGCGTTGCCGAAGCAATAGAGGTCTGCAATATGAGCTGAAGCATCAAATAAGACAAGGCAGGAAGCACATTTTGGGCTTGCCCGTCCTGTCTGCTATAAAGTGAAACAGGCGGCGGCTGTCAATGACGGCGCGTATCATGATGGGGCAATTCAAATCGGCATGAGACAGTGATAACAGTAATTCCGAGCTTAATACAATATCCATCACATACTGGATTGAGGAAGTGTAGAATGCTACCAATTACGAGAGGAAAAGAAAAATGAAACATTCGAGGAAGCTTATCGGGTGGGTTGTCTTACTACTCATCAGCGCCGCACTCGGCTTTGTGCTTTTCCGATACGCGCCGCCGTTATCATTCAGAATCGAGGAATGGACACAAAATGCGGGTCCGTTGATTTTGCTTTTCTACGCCGCTTTTATCGCCGCCTATATCGCTGTGACGTGGGTTGAGAACAAGATAGCGCAATGGAGCGATGTGAATGGTAACACTGTGCTTGCTGTCCTCTGTGCGATACTCACAGGTGGTGCGGTGTCTGTAGTGTTTGCAATTAACATCTGGAACGACGCTTACGGCGACGGTTGGGTTGCTCTCGGGTATCTCATCTTTATCGGCATCGCATCCGGCGTGTTTGCTTTTATCGGGGTTAAAGATTGATAGGATTTTGGCTTAGTTAACCGAGGAGGTAACAATATGGGATTTCTCTGTAAAACTTTCGGGCATAAATGGGAGCGTCTGCTTAATGAATGCTCTCGACGCTGTCGCGTTTGCGGAGCTACGGAGACAATCGAGCATCAATGGCAGCAAATAGAGGGTCAATGTGCCGAAAAATGCAAAGTCTGCGGTAAAAGGCGCAATATTGAATGTACCTTTGATGGGTGCAAATGTGTGAGATGCGGAAACGAAAAGCACTCCTATGTTTATGTTGACGGCGATGCCACCGATCTTCAGCTCTGTACCAAATGTGGTAAGTATTATTTGTCAAGCCATCTGCGAACCAGAAACACTGAAGAAGGAATTCTGGATATGTTTGAAACGCTCATTTCCCTACATGGAGATATTTTGCCGCAGATTATATCGACCGATCACATCTATAATGTGATTGCTTATGATGTGATTGCTGCTAAGCGTCAGCAGCTTTCGGAAAAAGAAGAACGTATATTGATTTTGCTATACGAGCATGGTGTACAGATAAAGGCAATCGATGATATACGCGCAAGAATTGAAGAACGTAAGAAGAGCCGGTATCTCTCGGATGACGAAATACGGCGGCAGGAATACGACACCAATGCCGACGAAGGTATTTTCCACGGAGGTGTCCGTGACGACAAATAAGAAGTTTGGAGGGTGCTATGAGTTTATTCGGAAAGCTCAAATGCAAAAAGCAAGGTCATAGCTATAATGGCTGTAAGTGCGTCCGCTGCTGCGAGGTGCGCGATGAAGGGCATCACTGGCGTGCCGGTAACGATAAACTCCATTACTGTACCAACTGTCGCAAATCAGAACCCCATGTATGGGATGGCTGTAAATGCAAGGTCTGTGGAGCGACAACGCACACATTCGGCGATGACGGCTTTTGCATCCACTGTGGGCAGGGCAAGGTCGTTGGGCGTTATGCGGGAAAGCGCACGGAACTTCGTTTGGAGCATTGCAGTCGCTGCGGCATGACTTTTGCCGGAATCTGTATTGTTACATATGAAATATTTGCCGAAAGCATCGTTGGTTTATTTATCAAAGATGCGCAGACTCTAAATATGGGAATCAACTTCCTGCGAATTTGTTGTATTGCTACACCTTTAATGATTTGCAATGTTCAAATGAGCTATACATTTCAGGCGATGGGTAAAGGACCGCAGTCATTGCTTCTGTCTTCATGCCGTCAGGGACTAGTTAATATTCCTTTACTGTTTCTGATGAACGCTCTGTTTGGATTGTATGGTGTTGTCTGGACACAGTTGTTGGCAGATGGTATCACTCTGATAATTTCTTTTACTTTGTATCAGAAGCTATACAATACACTAAAAAGTCACTATGGTGAATTAATTAGTGTTTCAAATTAGAGTGAGAAGGTCTTAAATGGAACTACCCTTCATGAGCTTTTATTTTATTGTAATTGTGCTGCTTATCATTCCCATCCAACAGGTATAGGTAATAGTACCTGCTTGTGTAGGAGTAAATTCTATTACATTTTCACCTATTTCAAGTTTTTGCTGCTTCCCATATGCCGGAATAATTAATTCGTTGTTACAGCCATTTAGTTTTCCTTCTTCAACAACTATAGTCCATTTCAAAGGAACACCTGCATAGACGTTAATAGGTTGATATCTTCCGGGTTCAAGATTTGTTGTTACAGTCTGATAACCATCTTTTATAACAGCATCAGCGTTCTTATTGTCTTTAGATAAACTTATCCCCATAGGTGACAATATTGCTTCAGATACATTAATACCTGACAGCAATAAGCCTCTGTTTCCCATAACTACACCCAATATTATAACTAAAACCGATGTGATTTTCATCATCTGTTTAGTAAATTTCAAGCTTATTAATGAGCTGAATGCACCAAATGCAAACATTAATGGGACAGTACCCAGACTAAAAATAAACATGGATAAAGCTCCCGTTAAAAAGCTTCCTGTTCCAAGAGCATATATTTGCATGGCCTGCAAAGGACCGCAAGGCATAAATCCATTAAGTAATCCTACTATAAATGCTCCATTACCGTTTTTCTTGCTGTCAATTTTATCGGTTATACTCTTAGGCAGGCGGGGCATGAGTTTTCTTAACGCAGGCGTAATATTTAGCATATTAATACCCATGACGATCATGAAAGCACCTGCAATAAGCGAAATTATTGATTTACCTTTAAGTGATAAACTAAAAACAGAACCAAGGGCACCGACTATTCCTCCAAGAATTGTATAGGATATAACCCTTCCAAGATTATATAAAAAACCCGGCTTTAGTTTACTTGATACATTGTTTTCGCAATCACCGCATCCGGCACATTGTGACAAACTAATACCCCCGCACATTGTAATACAGTGTATTGACGTAAACAGTCCGGCTATAAAAAGCATTCCGTAACCCATGCTTTGAGTAATTTGCGGTAAAAAGTTAAATCCGACAGTATTTTTAATAATTATATACAATCCGGCAATTATTAATAAAATTAAAAAGGTTGATGTATTAGATGAATCTTCTTCAATTTCATCATAATCATATACAACTTCATATCCTGTTTTTTCAATGGTGTCATAAATAGTATTTAAATCTCTTTTATCGCTATTGTATATAATTTCTGCCATGGATGAAGCAAAGCTTACTTTAACGGAATCAACACCATCTAATTTTTTTAATGCCTTTTCTATTTTATACTCACAAGCCGTGCAGGTTAATCCGCCTAATTTTATTGTTATTTGCTCTAATGAGTTTTGCATAATATACCTTATCTCCAATTTGCAAAAATAACTTCAGCTTCGGCAAATAAGTCTTTAGGAATTGTTATTGTTGTATCGGTTACTTCTTTCATATCATCAAGTATGGGAACCGGGTTACATCCACCCCTTGTCACTTCAACATCATCCAATTTAAACCTGTTGCCGCAGTTTTGACAAATCAGGTAATCTCCTTGCTGAACATAATATCCTCTGCCTGATGAATAGCAAACCTGGCAAGTATTAAATGCAGTTCTTATTGTCCCGTCTGATGCTTTTACCGCCAATACTTCAATATAAGTGTCAAGCTCATCATAACCATAGAATGATGCGATTTCAGTTATATCTGAAGTTTGAATAACCATATCTCCATTTTCATCGGTTGCTGATATGGCGGTTGGTTTTGAGTTTTTCGCTATTTCATCATCTTTTCCGGAATTTAAAAAGGTGAATGCTGCTATACCAATAATTATAACAGCCACAACACCTAATACTAAATTATTGTTTTTCTTAACTTTTTTTGTTTTATTAGCTTTCATATCGGGTTCCTTTCCATATTAATTTGAAAAATTATAAAAAAACTTTATGAAGATTTTGTGAAGATATGTTACTTTATTCTTTATGCATCTAATATCAACAATGTAAAATTGTATTGATTATTTAATAAATTTAATGTAAAATGAAATAAATAAGCACAACCCATAGGAGGAATAAAGTTAATGAAGACATATAACGCAGACAAAATCAGAAACGTAGCCCTGCTTGGCCACAGCAGCTGTGGCAAAACTACAATTACAGAAGCTCTTTTGTTAAATACAAAAGTAACAAACAGAATGGGTAAAGTAGAAGACGGAAATACTGTATCCGATTTTGATAAAGAAGAAAAAGAACGTCAAGTTTCAATTGGAACATCAGTAATACCGATTGAATACAAAGATACTAAAATTAATTTCTTAGATACTCCCGGATATTTTGACTTCGTTGGTGAAGTTTATGGAGCACTTAGGGTTGCAGACAGTGCAGTATTAGTTATCGATGCCAGCTCCGGAATAGAAGTAGGAACAGAAAAAGCATGGAAATACTTAGAGCAAAGAAATATGCCTCGAATAATATTCATTAATAAATTAGACAAAGAAAATATCAAGTTTGATGAACTGCTTGATAATTTAAGAGATACATTTGGCAAGAAAGTAATTCCGTTTACTCTACCCATAGGCAAGGGAGAAAATATTGACGGATATATGGATATATTGAAAGGACAAAGCTATATAGATTCAAAACCGGTTGAAACATTCCCGGACACAGCGGCAAAGGCGGAAGAATTAAAAGCAATTCTAATGGAATCCGTAGCCGAAACAGATGAAGAATTACTTGAAAAATACTTTGAAGGCGAAGAATTTACTGAAGAAGAAATTCAAACCGGATTAAAAAAAGCAGTATTAGAAGGTGAATTGGTTCCTGTAATCGTTGGTTCCGCAATAAAAGGATTAGGCGTTGACATGCTTATGAATATAGTAGTAGAGTATTTGCCTAACGCTTTAGATGCAAAATCACTTAAAGGTAGTCCTTCAGATTCATTATCTGCATTTATATTTAAGACCATAGTTGACCCCTTCGTAGGAAAAATTTCATTATATAAGGTAATGTCAGGAAAGATGAAAAAAGATACGGATGTTTATAATGCAAACACCGGTGATACTGAGAGAATAGGCAGCGTATTTTCCTTAAGAGGAAAAGAGCAATTAGAAGTTTCTGAAGTTGAAGCAGGTGATATAGGTGCAACTTCCAAGCTTCAGTATTTTAAAACCGGTGATACCATTTCATTAAAGACTTCTCCGGTATCTTATGATAAAATTGATTTTCCAAAACCTTGCTATTTTATGGCAGTTAAAGGGAAGACAAAAGACAGTGACGAAAAAATCGGCACGGGACTTCAAAGACTTAACGAAGAAGACCCGACGTTCTCAATAGAAAGAAATATTGAAACTAAAGAGCTTATAGTAGGCGGACAGGGAAACATTCAGTTGGATGTACTTGCCAGCAAGCTTAAGAATAACTACAAGGTTGATGTTGAACTCAGTCCACCGAAGGTTGCATACAGAGAAACAATTAAAGGCAAATCAGATGTTCAGGGAAAACACAAAAAACAATCAGGCGGCGCAGGCCAGTATGGAGATGTTCGTATCAGATTTGAGCCATCTCAGGAAGAATTTGAATTTACTGAAGAAATTTTCGGAGGATCAGTACCGAAAAACTATATCCCGGCAGTAGAAAAGGGACTTAGAGAATCACTTGAAAAAGGTGTATTGGCAGGATGTAAAGTTGTTAATGTTAAAGCAACATTGTATGACGGCTCTTACCACGAAGTTGACTCAAACGAAATGGCTTTTAAAATTGCAGCATCATTAGCATTCAAAAAAGGTATGCTGGAAGCAAAACCTATATTGCTTGAGCCCATTGCAAAGGTTGAAATCAATATTCCCGATGAGTACTTGGGAGATATAATGGGTGATATGAACAAGAGAAGAGGAAGAATTCTCGGTATGGAACAGCAAGCGGACGGAAGCCAGCTGGTAAAGGCAGAAGCTCCAATGGCAGAAATGTACACATATGCAATCGAGCTTAAGTCCATGACTCAAGCAAGAGGTACTTTTGAAGTCGAATTCTTAAGATATGAAGAAATGCCGAACAACTTAGCTGAAAAAGTTATAGCTGAATACAAGGCAGCGAATGAAAACTAAAGACATGTACGACTATAATAAAGTTATTAAATAATAAAAAGTTGTTGTAAAAAATCACTTAAAAGATTTATTATTATCTTTTAAGTGATTTGTTTTTCTTACTAATTAGCTTAATTTGAAGATTTTATAATAAATTATGTTCATAATATTTGCAATAAGCCAAATTTAACGAGTAAAATCTATTCTTATAAATTTTTTCCCGTTTGGTAATTTTCTTTCTTGAAGCCTATCTTTTTTGTAGTTGATATTACGCATAGCTTCAACTAACCCACTTTCTTCCACAGGGTGGAGGATTTCATCTAAACGGTCAAATACATGGAGATATGGAGAATCGGATACAAAAGAATCATTTGTATTGACTTGAATAATACACGACACATATTTTGGGTTTACTTTCTTAACCGCTTTTTGGAAGTATTCATATCCAATATACTCAATTAAGAGATTTGCTACAAGTAAATCTGCATATGGCAATTCTATGTCTTTAGTTAAATCTTTACAAAGTGTTTCAAGTATGCCTTCCAGTTCCGGGTATCGTTTTTTGCACGTATTCAAATATTTTTCATTAATGTCGATTCCATAAACTCTATTGATAACCTGGTTATTAATATGTTCTAACCCGTTTCCGCCCGCTATTCCAAAAATCATAATGGATTTTATCGGATATGTATAAAATTGTTCTTTCATCATTTGATTCATTGCTTGAAGCTGAAACACACTGTCTAAACTCATATGTTTTTCATAATCTTCCAAGTTAATATCTTCCCAAGGATTATTCATTTAAAGTACCTCACAAATACCTATTTATTGGTTTTTAAAAACAAGTATGTAAACCTATCTGCTGAATCAAGTCAGTTATTTATAACTCAATGATTAATAATCAGCTGCCTTCCGTCATAATCCACTTCAAGGGTGGTGTTTGGTTCTATATCTTCTGAAATCATCAATCTTGCTATCAATGTTTCCACGCTGCTTTGAACGAAACGTTTCAATGGTCTTGCACCGTAAACAGGGTCATATCCCGCATCAACGATATAATTTTTTGCTCTTTCGGTTACTGAAACGGTAAGCTGCTTATCGCTGAGGCGCTTGTTAAGGTCATTAATCAATAAATCCAGTATAGATGATATCTCCGATTTTTTCAATGGCTTGTAGAATACAATCTCATCAAGTCGATTTAAAAACTCCGGCCTGAACTGATGTTTCAGCAGGTTATTTACGGAATTTTTAGCTTCTTCCGTAATTTCACCCTGGCCGTTGATGCCTTCAAGTATGTAATTGGAACCAAGGTTTGATGTAAGGATGATAATGGTATTTTTAAAATCAACTGTCCTTCCCTGGGAATCGGTTATTCTGCCATCATCAAGAACTTGAAGTAAAATATTGAATACCTCTGAATGAGCTTTTTCAATTTCATCAAACAAAACAACCGAATAGGGCTTTCTTCTTACAGCTTCCGTTAACTGTCCTCCTTCTTCATAGCCTACATATCCGGGAGGTGCTCCAATGAGTCTTGAAACAGAAAACTTCTCCATATATTCACTCATATCGATTCTTATTCCGGAGTATCGCTGGTAACTCTTGTATTACCTCTCACGGAACTTAGGGAATTTAAAAATTTATCCTTGTTAAGTCCGAATTCATTATATAAATTTCTTAAACCTCCTTTAGGATTATTTAACAATGAAAGCATAATATGCTCGACAGAAACATATTCATCCTTCATCCTATCTGCCTGATTTTCCGCATCTACCAATATCCTGTCTACATCTTGGGCTATATAGACTTTTCCCGGCTCCCTTCCGGGACCGTATTCACGGGGCATTCCTTCTATTATATATCTCAATTTGGATTTAAACATATCGGTGTCAATATTCATTTTAACAAGAAGCTGTCCAATTAAACCGCCTGACTGGTCCACCAAAGCATACAACAAATGCTCCTGCTCAATTTGCATATTTTGATTTTGTATTGCTATATTTGTGCATCTTGAATTGCTTCCAATGATTTTTGGGTAAATTTTTGTGCGTTCATATCTTTATGCTTCCTATATTTGTATAGAGTAAATTTTATCCGATAATATTATAATACCATCAAGTTATTAATTTAAACCAAATTTCGTTTGAAATAATATTACTGCTATTTATATCAGGATACATTACATACTCACAAATTAAATAGGATTACATATAATATTGGATATAAAAGGAGAAAGGAGAGGCATATTTATTATTGAATAGGCCGTTAGGATATTATGAGTGTTAGCGGAAATGAAAGAAACTCTTGCTTAACAATAGGGAGAATGGCTCCTGACTTCACTGCACTTTCTACAGACG
>Ga0255342_1004345_pt1 | contig 14565 bp, 6 predicted proteins | sample wastewater_treat_3_FD_192416 | JGI IMG/M metagenome (GOLD analysis project Ga0255342, IMG submission 192416) | Wastewater microbial communities from Lulu Island WWTP, Vancouver, Canada - plant14 | ecosystem: Engineered > WWTP > Wastewater > Unclassified | place: Canada: Vancouver, British...
CTATGCTAATACACAGGAAATAATGAGGAAATCTGAATTACCGGGAATTCATCTTATTAGTTCCCAGGTGCAGAAAAATGGACCCTTTATGGTCTATAAGGTAACTTTCAAATTTGATAATATAGAATCCTTCAATAGCATAAACGAAGAACCTACTCCAGTAGATTTTTTGGGACAGATATCAATAAATAAAAATGCCGAAGGTCATATCGTTTATAAAAGAAATATTTCCTTAGGTGGTTCAAAGATACTGGAACCTGGAGTGGAAAGTGATTCTATTGACATTAATCAACTTGCTGATCCTGATGATATTCTGGCAAACATCTTTAAAAAGCAACAAAAAGACCATCCTAAATGGACATATATAATTCATCTTCCCTGGAAAATAATCTCTGCCAGTACCACTGCTGATAAAATAGATTATAAGGATAAAACAGTTAGCTGGGAATTTGACACCGAACAAATGTGGAATAAATCTGAAGTAATGTCTGTGGAAATGAAAAAAGGGATAAGCTGGATTGTTTGGGTTATAATTGCGCTGGCAATTCTGCTTTTGGGGTTCTTTATCTATTGGTTAGTTAAAATTAGACATCGTTCCCATCTCCAGGAAGCTATTGAACATAATCAAGAACCAGAAAATCAGCAATATCCGCCTACAACGAATCTTGAAGAAAGTAGTAAAGAAAAGGATTTAGAATAGAATTATAATAGTGCTGGTATCCAGAGAATTAGCACATAAATCCAGGTTAAAATACCCAGAATTATTGTCAGATAATGGCCGAAGGTATGAGTGGATAATTTCTTATTATATTGATTATTAGCAGTATTAATATAGTTTTGTACAGGCACGATACAGCAAAGAGACAAAGTTAAGGCAGCAAAAGAGACAAAAATACTAACCAAGAAAGGGATGTGGGCAAGATAGTTAATAATTCCACTGGCAAAGATAAATAAAATAAGCAACGCCAGAATCCATATTATTCCATTAAAAGTGAAATCTCGTTCTTCTTTTTGAATACTCAGTTCTTTATCATTGCTGATGTTTTGAAAGATTCTCATTATCGCGAGAGGATTGATTAAAGCCAGCCAGAAGGCTCTGGAAGTACTATTTTTGCGGAAATAATGCAAATAACGCCAGTTCATATACAACCAGTAGATTTCATACCAGCCCAATGAAACAATGCTTAAGGTAATTAAACGAGAGGTGGGGATATGAAAAAATAGGGGGATAGATGTATTATTTTCACCTGAAAGGGCAATTTCTTCAGCCCAATCAGATATCTGGATGTCGGATTCATAAAGAAAGCGCATTAATTCAGGAATATCACGGATTTTAATCCAGCGTGGAGAACGTGTGTCCATAACCAGGGAATCCAAGCTAAGCACATCGTTCAAAATAAGGTTTAATATCTGGTCTGGATTTACCGGACCGAGAGTTTTTCCTTTATCCGTATAAAAATAGCGAGCCATATTTAAAGAAAGGGCGGAAGAAAAATCTAACCGCCCTTAATTCTTTCTTTAAAAACGAGAGATATATTCCATAAGGTCTGCTACCCGGCAAGAATAACCCCATTCATTATCATACCAGCTAAATACCTTGATTAATTTGCCTTTAACAAAAGTAGAAGTAGCATCAAAGATGGAAGAACTGGTATTACCAACTATATCACTGGAGACTATGGGATCCTCAGAATACTGCAGATAGCCCTTTAAATAAGTTTCCGAAGCTTCTTTCATTGCTGTATTTATCTCTTCTCTGGTTACTTCTCTTTCCAGATTGGCACTGAGATCAACTAAAGAACCATCTGGCACAGGAACGCGAATAGCTATGCCATCAAGTTTTCCAGCTAGTTCAGGTATAACCAGTCCTATTGCTTTTGCTGCACCAGTAGAGGTCGGAATCATATTTAGAGAAGCAGCACGAGCACGACGAAGATCTTTATGGGCAAGGTCCAGAATACGTTGATCATTAGTATAAGCATGAATGGTAGTCATCAAACCATTAACGATACCAAAGTTATCTTGCAGGACTTTAGCAATGGGTGCAAGGCAGTTCGTAGTGCAGGAAGCATTGGAAATAACCTTATGCTCAGGCATTAAATTGGTATGATTTACTCCCATAACAACGGTAGCATCAACCGTATCTTTAGCAGGAGCTGTCAAGATTACTCTGGAAGCGCCTGCAGTTAAATGTTTAGCAGCACTTTCTCTGGTATTAAAAACGCCTGTAGATTCCACTACAAAATCCACTCCAAGATCTTTCCAGGGTAGATTTTGAGGATCTTTTTCTGCAAAAACCCTTACAGTTTTTCCATTGACTATGATGCTATCTTCGGTATTGCTAATTTCGGCATCAAAGATTTTGTGAACACTATCATATTTAAGAAGATAGGCAAGTGTTTTGGCATCAGTTATATCATTGATAGCAACGATTTCTAATTCGGGATGGTATTTTATTATTGCTCGGAACACTAAACGACCAATGCGTCCGAATCCATTAATAGCTACTTTTTTCATATTCTATTTCTCCTTTTTATAATAATATACTATTATCAGCACTTCCAGACATCAGGCAAAAACTCTGAACGGTATTTTGCATCCTCTGTTCTGCCTTAATGAGCCATTTCCGAGGATCAAATCTATTCTTATCTGGCATATAGACATCCGGTGAAACATCTGGAGGACAGACTATAGCATCTTTTTCTTTTTCCCAGTAAGCTTGCACTGCTGCTGCTATATCCATCTGATAATGTGTGTCTTTATTAAGTTTTACCACTCCATTGGCTATAGCAGTTTTTTGTTGTTCATCAGTTAAACCGGAAGCACCATGTAAAACCAGACCTCTTTCAACTCCATTAGCAATAAGCAGGTCATCTATTTCCTTAATCAAATCCAGACGCAGAACTAAATTTTCACCTTTAGTAACACCATGATTAGTACCCACAGAAGCGGCAAAAAGGTCAACATTGGTCTTTTTCACAAATTCCAGAGCTTCTTCTGGCTTAGTATAAAGTTCTGTTTCTGAAACTATCTCATCTTCCGAACCTTTAATGTAGCCAATCTCACCTTCAACTATGATCCCATAGCGATGGGCAATATCTACCACTTCTTTAGTAATTCTGATATTTTCTTCCAGACTCTCTTTAGATGCATCTATCATCACCGAGCTGACCAGATTATTTTCAATACAATAGACGATAAAGTCAAAATATTTCGGCGTGGCATGGTCTATATGTAATCCTACTCCAGAATGCGGAAATTGTTCAGTGAAGACCTTTGTCATAGCGGATATAAAACGGGCTCCAGCCTTAATATCTTGAGTTTCTCCAGCAGCATATTTACAAGCTCCAGTGCTCATTTGCAAAAGACCATCAGATTTTACGGCATTATAACCTTGAACTATAGCTCGCACTTGCATATCAAATACAACATTGGAAGCAATAATGCCAAAACGCTGTTTTTTTGCTTTAAGGAACACCTCTTTCATCTGTTGTCCTGTCAGAAACATTTCAACCTCCTTCTTACTATATTATATAAGTAAAACTTTATTTTTAAATTTAATAGAGACTGTCAAGTTAAATCCTCATCCATATCTTCTTGCATTTGTACCTCATAATCTTTTTCATCTGTTAATTCTAATATCACTGAACTTTCTTCAATTGGAAGTTCTTCCACACTTTTAAGCTTTTTCTGAATTTGACGACTACGATGGCTGGCATCTTCAATGGTGTTAGATGCCTCTTGCAACTTTTTCTGGGTTTTATCCAGTAAATCACCAAATCTGGCAAAATCAGTCTTTATAGCTCCAAGAATTTTCCAAACTTCATTGGAACGTTGCTGAATGGCTAAAGTGCGAAATCCTAATTGTAGACTGTTTAAAATAGCTGAAATAGTTGTAGGACCAACTGCTACTATATGATATTTCTGCAATTCATCAAAGAGATTGGGATCTCGTAAAACTTCTGCATATAGACCCTCTATAGGAAGAAAGAGCAAAGCAAAATCTGTGGTCAAGGGTGGAGAAATATATTTTTTCTGGATATCTTTAGCACATTTCAATATTCTATCTCTAAGGGCTGCTCTGGCAGTTTCTACAGCGGCTAAATCACCTTTATCCCAGGCATCAACCAGGGTATTATAATCAGCGAGAGGAAATTTTGCATCTATAGGCAGATAAACCTTTTCTTTAGTATCCTCTTTTCCAGGTAAACAAATGGCAAATTCCACTACCTCATTTTTATGTTTATCCGGTTTCCAGTTCTTTACATATTGACCTGGACTTAATATCTGGTCTAAAATAGCTTCCAGCTGATATTCTCCTTGCATTCCTCTAATTTTAACATTGGAAAGAACTTTTTTCAAATCACCCACACCATTAGCCAGATTCTGCATTTCACCTAAACCCTTATATACCTGTTCCAATCTTTCACTTACCTGCTGAAAAGATGCGCTTAAGCGTTTTTCCAAAGTGTCCTGCAACTTCTCATCAACTGTTTTTCGCATTTCTTCCAATTTGTTCTCATTACTGGTACGAATCTGTTCCATTTTTCCTTCCATTGCCGTTTTTAATGAATCAAATTGAGTTTGTTCTGTGCTAACCAGTTCTTGAAGTCTACGAGATAAGGAGTCGGATAATTCTCGCAAAGAATTGCTCAATTCATTCCGGTTTTTAGCTGCATCTTCATTCATCTGTTGATTCATTTTCGTTAGAGAAGATGATATTTCTTCCCGATTACTTCTATTTTCTTTGCTGATAGCTTCATTTTGTTGATTTAATATATTTATCAATTCTTTTCGGGTGTCCGATTGCAATGATGATAAGTCAGTACGCAAACGCTGGATATCATCTCTAAGATTCCGTTCAAAGGATTCTATTAGTACAGATTGGTGATTAAAGGATTCTTTCAAATCAGACAATCCTTGATTTTTTCGTAATAAGATAATAATCCCTACAATACTTAAGATTGCTATCAGAATGCATAAAAACACAATGATATTCATTAATTATGCTCCTTTATCAAAAAAACTTTAAATGTCTTTTTTCCAGAAAGAAATTATTAAATAAATACCATAATATTATTCAATTCATCCGTCAAGCATAAATTGAAAGAGTAAATGGCTATCATTTTTAAACTATCATTGCTATTATTTTAAGGTATTCCGTTAAAGAAAGTAATAAATAAGTAGAGAAGAAAGCGTTATAACACTATAGATTTTAAATTATTATTCCGCACTTTTGTCTCTTGTCTCCTACTTAACTCTCTCTTAACACTTTAGGCAAGAAAGAGTCAAGAGAGAGTAAGGGGCTCTAAGGGAATACAGTAAGGTGGAATATTTGACTTATAATATTAATTTCGGATAGCAATAACCTTATAAAAGACTTTAGATAAATTACGAGTATCCAGATAACTAATCTCAGTTATGGTTTGTAAAAGAGTGTAAGTTCCATAGGGATCATCAGAGGTCCAGATTTGATAAGAGGTGGCATAGGGTACAGATTGCCAGGAGATAACGGTTCCCTCCGTTATTAGTGAGATATTTACCACCGGTTGAATGAGGTTATATATAAATCCTGCTCCGGATACTGAGATATTTATCAAGCTCTCCTCGGGGTCATTACTGGCGATTTCTACTTCACCATTGTAGATTCCTACCGCGGGAGGAGCAAAAGTTATGTTGAAAATAGAGGAATTTCCAGGAGAAATATTAAAGTCAATTGTATTTCTTTCCAAATTAGTAATTTTTTTGGTGGAAGAGGCAATTGAAGACCTTATATCGGAAGGAGAAATTGAATACTCCGGCGGAGTAGTGATGGTCCCGGTAAGATTTACATCACCGTTATTCTGGATCGTAAAGTTTTGAATTGCTGAGGTACCGACTTCAATTTCGCCGAAATTCAAAGAAAGTGGGAAAACTGTTATATCGGGAGCGTGTAAAATAGGTTGCAGATATATTTGAATGTTATATCTGCGAGCTACAACCATTCCTCCAGTAAAGATATTAGTCTGGTCTACGGTATTATCCCAGGTGAAACGATAGCCATTGGTTATTGGAGTATATTGCAGAGTACCGGTGTTACTTGCAGTTTCTACCAGACTGAAAGCAGTGTCCACTAAAATATTATCTGTTCCATTCCATTCAAAAGGAGTATTAAAGGTCATCATATCAAATCCGCCAGCAATTGGCATATAAGAGGGATTGGAGTAAGTGGTTAAAAGATTTTCTGCAGTATGCCAGTTTGACGCATCCGTGGCGGTAGTATGTTTCATTCGTACTACAAATTGAGGTAAAGGCAGAGCTGGAGTTGTAACCACATAAAATCCTAAGGCAGTGATTCTTAAGGGACCAACTAGTCCTGCAGCATTCAATTCGGCAGCCGTATAGACAGATTGGCCATGAACACTATTATTGCAGATATTTAAAGGACTGTTTTGCGCCCCTGTGCTAACCGAGGTGCCAGTTCCTAAAACTACAGTTGAGACCATAACTGGAGTGGCTTCCACGGTGTTAGAAGGAGCTGATTCTCCTGCTGGATTAGTATAAATAGTTGTTACATAATAAGAATATGTGATGCCATTAACTAGTCCCGTATCCTGATAAGTATTTTCCGTAACATCCTGAATTGCAGATCCATTACGATAAACTCTATAACTGCTAATTAATCTTTCTTTAGTATTATCTCCTGAACTGCTACGACCTTCCGCGGAATTCCAGCTTAGAGACACCATTGCGTTTCCCGCTATAGCAGTAAGATTGGTAGGAGGATAGGTATTAGGTATAACAGTTAAAGTAGGAGTAGGAGAGGATTCTCCATTGGAATAGACGGCAATAATATAATAAGAATAAGAAACTCCATCGGTAACAGAGAAATCGGTATAATTTAAAGTGGTTACATTAGCTATTGAAACTGAATTCCTGAATATTTTATAAGCGGTTGGATTTCCTGACACTGGAGCAGACCAGGAAAGATAAACAGATTGATGACTGGGAATAGCAGTAAAATTTTGAGGAGGCAGTAAACTCTGTACCTGCGGGAATATTTTTAGCCTTAAATTGGGAAGATTGTTTGTTGAAGACAAATTTGTAGGGGCAGAAGAATCGCTTCTATTTTGTCTTGCCCGGGTGGTACCGGTAGAAGTATAGGTCCACATAGGATAATTTGATATCCATTGTTGATAGCCCTTAACGATTAAGATAGAAAGATTGGAAACTCCATCATAGACAAACATAGGAGAGAGAGTGACTTCCATCCAGCCAGGGTTGGAGTCATTAGGGAAAGAACCACTATAAACTTGAGTGTAACCGCTGGTGCTATAATTTCCAGAACTTAAAGAGGAAGCAGTGGTATTTTTCATATATATGGTTACTGGCTGAATAGGACTGACATCAGTTCCACTGGCTTTGTAATAAGCGAGGTTTTTAATAGTACAAGCAGTGCCAACTTCGTTGGCTAAATAAATAGCTTCATGAGCACAATAATTATAATATCTATCCAGGGGATAGGATTGAGTCCCTGTTCCAGTTCCTATCGTTATGGGAATAGGTGCTCCCACTTCTACAATTTCAGTATGTTGAGCTGTAGTAGTTCCTGCTACAGCATTAAATATCAGGTTAATTAATGTTCCACTACTAATACTGGAAGCAGAGCTTATTGTATAAGATAAAGGTTCAAAAGCACCGACTGCCAGTACAGGGAAGCTATTTGACCCATTAATAATTGTAATTCCAGAATTATTACAGGATAAAGTAGCAGTTCCGGGAGGAGTTGGAATCAGTCCTATATTTACAATATGAATATTAACAGTAACGGTTTCTCCCGGGTCTAATATGCCATTACTATTTCCACCACTATCATTGATGGTCATATTATTAAAACCAAGTTCTGGAATGACTACTTCCAGCTGGAAATTATAAGTCCAGTTTGATGTATCAGAAGTAATATTTATAGTGAAAATGATTAGATGATGGGCAGGACAATCAGGTGATATAAATAAAGAGTAATTAGTTTGAGGATAGACACTGCTTTGAGCTGGTATAGTTCCATAGTTAGCACTGGAATTCAGGATAGTTACATAAGAATCAGAACAGGTGATGACTGCAGAGACACCAGAAGCATCAACTAAACCACGATTTCCCAGACGAATGGAAAGATCGGCATTTTCTCCTGGTTCTAAATAGTGATTATCGTTAGGATCTATCACTGATACCTGTTCTAATACTATATAAGGAAAGTCAGGCAAAATAGGACGAGTAGTAATAAACAGGGCTGAATTATTGGAAAGAGCGGCAGCTGCAGTTGGATAAGTGTTATTGAAAGTGTATTCCAAACCTATAGTTTCCGTATGATCTTCAATTCCGATAGTGCAATAATTGCCATGTGGGAAAGTATCACCAGAACCTATGTCTATATTATTAAATTGTTGATATTGTAATTTTATTTGACCATCACCAGTAGCAGTAGGATAATAGACCGGGTCATATAAAATAGCTTCAAAGGTTTCCAGAGAGCTATTATTATAGCCGGAAATCAAATGATACCATTCCACCACATAATAGTGACTTGTGGAATTATAATAAGTATAGACGCCACTTCCAGTTCCAAGAGTTAAATCATCCCAAAAGACAGCAACCATAGGACTTGGACCACCTGCATCAGGGATTCTCCAGTTACGCCAATCCGCATCTTGAGTTTGGCCGAAAGCAATGAACCCATTTGAACAAATGGAAGCTCGAGAGTATTCTATCCCATAGAATTTAAAAGGGAAGGGAAGATTTACCGTAGTTATAGCTACAGCTGAAGTCTGATCTCCTTCATCACTTGAATTTCCCGGATCAGTAAGTGCTAATAGAATTCCATTACCTCCTTCGGCAGGTGCTATCCCAATCCAATTATAGGTTGGACATTGAGTATAACCAGTGTCCCCCTGATCAAAGATAAAATATCCGTAAGCATCCTGTCCTAATGGATCGTGTACTGTTGTTTGTCCAATGGTGACGGTAAAATAGATAGTTTCCTTATAACCAACAGAGTTGTAGAGATAAAGTTCCAGAGGTATAACCATACCATCAATACAGGTACTGCGAGCAAAAACGCTAAAAGTGTCAGAATTATTAGCAACAGCTGAACCAACCGGGATGGAAGCATAAGTTCCAGTAGAATCTAATACCACAAAGTAAGTATCATAAGAGCGGAGTCTTGCATTTATACCATTTAAAGCTAGTGAACCAACATTTGATAGATTGATAGACATAGGTAAATTATCACCCGGAGAAATACAGTTGTTGGGAGCACCGATAAAAGTATAAGAGGTTATATTTAAATTACCATTATGCACAGTAAAGGGAATAAATACTTCCCAGCTACCTGCTGTTGTTTCAGCAACGAATTTTAAAGAAAATTGATGTTGATCGGGGCAATCGGGTGCAATTTGGATGATTATAGGTTCTATATTGGCACCGATAGCTTGAGGATTGATGTTATTGTATTCTATTCTATCCGCATTGATTAAGGTAATATAGGGATCAGAACAATAGGCATTGCCAGAAGGATTCAAAACTTGAGTGGATGTATTTTTCAGAAACACAAACAAATCAATAGGCTCTCCTGCATCTATCAGACCATTGCCATTTCCCCCTATATTATCGTTAATCTCAACATTATTATAGACTATTCCCCCAGTAGATGCGATATTAATAGTTGAGACTAGAGGTTTAAAATCATCTTTATTTATAGTTAAGGTTAAAGAACCAGAAAGATTAGAAGCAAATTCCAGATAGGCTTTACCTTGAGCATTGGTGAACGCTAAAGCTTGCTGTCCGTTGGCATTACTTAATACTACAGAAGCACCTGAAACTATTTGATTAGAGTTATTAAGAACTGTTATTTCCAGATTGGAAGTTCCAGCTGCAATGGAAGTAGGTGCATTGCAAGTAAATGTGGAAGGAATACCCACATAAACTGCAGCAGTAGGGTCTCCTATAAGATTGCAATAGCCAGCGAAATTATTAGCCTGAGTGGGATGACTGACACCATAAACAGCATAAAGATAGAGTTTAGCATAAAGCAATGCTTCGCTCATATTACGCATTCCAAGAGGATAAATGCTATGGAAGATTCCCACATCCAGACAGTTATTCATAGGTGTATGAGTTGAGGAAGTAGCCATCCCGATAGAGGTTATAGCACCTCCTAAAGTTGCTGCAGTTCCAAATCGGACTACTGCTTCAGTAGTACTCGTTCCACTATTAAAGGTACCAGTATTACAGGTAATGAACACACTATGAAATAGCTTATAACCGTTATTTAGTTGATTGATAGTACTGGGCCATCCGCTCATTCCTATGTATCCACGATAATTATAAAAAACCACTCCTTGATTAATAGCATTATTGATAGTGGTGGAAGAAGGAGAAGTTCCATAAACTTCAGTGTAAGTATAGGAAGGATTAATCATCAAGGAATGGTCGTGTATATACCTATTGGTATAAATAGTAGAAATACCAGAACTTCCAGAATCTCCAACGAGGACCATTCTATTAAGCCAGGAAGCATTGCTAATATTTATATCTTGTTCCAGAGCATAGACCTTTGCCATATAATTTACCATATCGGCTGTGGTCTCCACGGATATTCGTCCTATAGCTGCATCGCCCAGATTATCATTTCCAGCTAACCAGGTGTAGTAGTAATCAATATAACTACTATAACTGGGGATTGACATATTACCAGATGTATCACCAATGAGGACAATATAATCGGGACGAGTATTAGGATTATCATACTGGCTCTGGATGTAATTTTTTATGGAATTGGTATTAGTTCCTGTGATTGCAGTACTGACAGCATTAATCAAATAACCTTTCTGTTTTTTCCAGGTAATATAGTTATTAACCTGAGTTTGATATGTAGTTTCTGAATAATTTCCATATATAACTAACATTCTAGGACGAGAATAAGTTATTTCATCACGAGTAATAAACTGTTCATAATTCAATATCAAAGCGGGATAAATATTAGCAAAGGCAGGAGATAAATTCAAGGGAGGATCTATTTCATTGATAGAAGGTTGATTATCATAAATTAATTGAATGTCTATGAATTCTGAGATGAATAACACCTGTTTGCTCTGGTCGTATTGGAAGGGATAGATATTTAAAGTGACAATACGAAAATCACGCATAATCTGAGGTTCTGAAATAACTACTGAACTAGCAGGATATAATTCTTCATTATATCTTCCGTTTGCTTTCTCAGAACTAAGTAACGAGTCAAAATTAAGTTTAATTTGATTCTGAATATTTTGTTGAGTTGAGTTTATCTGAATACTTACTCCACCCTGGCAAGGAATGGCAATCATAGTACTAAACACAGGAAGAGTTTCAGTTTCTTCCAGAAAAAGATAGGGAACATCATCTATTTTAACGCTGGATAGATTATTAGCTTCATTTCTTTCCATAGACCAAGAAGGGAGCTCAAAGTGAATTTGGATAGAGTTGTCTGAGGTGTTAATGATATTAAAAAAGTTTTCAGCCATTAGAAAAATTGGAGCCGATAATATAAGTATCAGAGATAAATATATATAATTTTTTAGGGGCATAAGTTATTTCCTTTAATAATCAGGAATTTATATCTTGTTAGGAATAAGCAAAAAATGGTGCAAAAATAAATATTTTTATTGGTGACAGGCGAACAGGATATTTCAAGGAAAGCCTCTTCTTCCTTCATAGTAAAAAGAAATTGACTTTCCAATTTTTTTGTATAAGTTTTTAATAAGAATAGGAGTAATAAAATATAATGAAACAACAGATAAATATTGGAATTGATGGAATGCATTGTGCAGCCTGTAGTGCACGAGTAGAAAAAGCTCTATCCAGTTTAAAGGGGGTGATTTCAGCTAGTGTAAATCTGGGACTGGAAGAAGCTTCTATTGAATATGATGATAGATATCTTAAGGTTGAAGATATAGAAAAAACCATAGAATCTCTTGGCTATTCTGTGCGGGAAAGTATTATACTGACAGAAAATGAACAGATACAGAAAGTGCAAATAGCCAGGAAGAATATGATTCAGATGTGGATAGTAGCTATCATTGTGATGGTGATAATGTTACTAATGATGATACCTCAAGATATGGCTTCCTGGCATCAAACAGCAAACTGGATAATATTTTCTTTAACTATATTGGGGATGTGTTTTCCTGCTCGTAAAGTCTATGTTTCTGCTTTTAAGGCGATAAGTACTGGTGGTACAAATATGGATGTATTGATAGCAATAGGCACAATTGCCTCCTTGCTGGTGGTACCTTTATCTTTAATCGTAAAAGGGATAAGAGCAGAGGACTTTAGTGGAATTGCAGCAATGATTTTAGCATTTCATTTAACTGGTAGATACCTGGAGACAAAAGCACGAGGTCAAGCTTCTTCAGCGATTAGGGAACTTATAAATTTGGGAGCAAAAACTGCAATTGTGCTCATAGATGGTGAAGAGAGAGAGATTCCAGTACATAAACTTAAGGTAGGGGATATTTTTCTGGTAAAAGCAGGAGCAAAAGTTCCAGCAGATGGAATTATTATTGAAGGAAGTGCTAATCTTGATGAATCTATTGCCACGGGAGAATCTTTACCAGTATATCGTCAAACTGGCGATAGAGTTTTGGGCGCAACTTTAAACCTTGATGGCTTTATTAAAGTGCAGACCGAAAAAGTAGGTAAGGACAGTTTTCTGGCTCAAGTAGTAAAAATGGTGGAGGACGCTCAGCATTCCAAAGTTCCAGTTCAGTTACTAGCGGATAAGATAATATCTGTATTTGTTCCAGTTGTTTTGATGTTATCTGTTTTGACTTTTTTTGCCTGGTTACTATTTCCATCCTTTATGAGTAATATAAGCGATGCAATCAGGACAATTATTCCTCTAAGTTCTGCCAATTATGGCTTAGCTGCAGCCTTGATGGCAGCAATCGCAACGCTGGTGATTGCCTGTCCCTGTGCTCTGGGACTAGCCACACCTACAGCTCTAATGGTGGGAAGTGGTGTTGGAGCTGAAAGAGGAATTCTTATTAGGAATGGAGAAGCTTTACAAAGGATGAAAGATGTAAAAGCTATAGTTTTTGATAAAACAGGCACTATAACTTATGGGAACTTAAAACTTTTAAAGATAATGAGTCCAAAACTTTCTGAGCAAGAGATATTACAGATTTCTTTCAGTCTGGAACAAGGAAGTGAACATCCTCTGGCTAAAGCTATTATTTCAGAAGCTCTGGTTCGTAATCTGAAAGCTTTGCCTATTGAAGAATTTACTAACTATAGTGGAAAAGGGATTTCGGCTAAAATAAATGGTCAGACCTACTATCTGGGAAATCTTGCTCTGTTAATAGAAAAGGGCATTAAAACAGATGAACTTAGTTTAAAAGATAATCCCTATCCTTATGCCACTTCTGTATTTTTAATGGATAATGAGCAAGTTTTGGGTATTCTGTATTTAGCAGATACCATTCGTCCTGAAGCTTTTAGTGTAGTGAATACTCTAAGAGAAATGGGAATTGAAAGTATTTTATTGAGTGGTGATAATCAAGAGACTACAGCCAGCATTGCGAAAGAATGTGGTATCAATAAATTTATAGCAGATGCACTTCCCCAGGATAAAGCTCGTATCATTAAAGAATTAAAGAAAGAATATGGTGCTTTAGCAATGGTAGGAGATGGCATCAACGATGCTCCAGCACTTAAAAAAGCAGATATTGGTATAGCTCTTGGTCAGGGAGCAGATATAGCCATAGAATCAGCAGATATAGTAATCGTTCCCAATAAATTAGAGCTCATCCCCAAGGCTATAAAGCTTTCGCTTGCAACCTTCCAGAAGATTAAGCAGAATTTATTTTGGGCTTTCTTTTACAATGTTATTGCCATCCCCTTAGCTATTTTTGGTGCGTTACATCCTATTATCGCTGAAATAGCTATGGCTATCAGCTCAGTAACGGTGGTTAGTAACGCTAATCTATTGCGTCGTGAATTACGCCATCTCTAAATCTTGAGCTTAAACTCAAGGCGTGGTCTCATCTATATAATTTACCAGGCGAGAAAGACAATTGGTGTATGAACCGAGCTCATTATCATACCAGCCAAAGATTTTAGCGTGAGTTACTGGCATATAGACACTTTTATCATATGGTGCACCTAATTCTTCCAGGGTTTTAGGTGGAACTGCAATAAAACTCGTGCGGGTGTGAGTCTCATTTGCTTCTATCACAACTGCGGCCATCGTGCCAATCATATCAGCTGATACATTTTGTCTTTCAGTATACATCAATAATCCATTTTGTGGACCCTCTGCAGCTTGTTTATAAATGTCATTGATTAGTTTTCTGGTGATATTGGGTTGTCCCAGTTCATTTAGTTCTGCGTGGAAAGTTACATTAAGGTTAATAAGAGAAACAGTGTTAGTAGGAATTCGCACAGAATCAGCCATAAAACCTATATTTTTAATTTCTGGCATCACCAGTTCCAGAGCCTTAGATACACCGGTAGTAGAAAGGATGATATTATTCAGCACACTTCTAGTTTTACGAA
>Ga0255342_1004346_pt1 | contig 14559 bp, 10 predicted proteins | sample wastewater_treat_3_FD_192416 | JGI IMG/M metagenome (GOLD analysis project Ga0255342, IMG submission 192416) | Wastewater microbial communities from Lulu Island WWTP, Vancouver, Canada - plant14 | ecosystem: Engineered > WWTP > Wastewater > Unclassified | place: Canada: Vancouver, British...
TAAATATATTTAAAAATTTAATTTTAAAATAGTGGGTATGGCTGAACTGCCATATGGGGAACATTTCTTGTTTTAATTCTACGAAGAAGATATTAGAAGAGAAATAATCTCTGATTATACTCAGGAGAACAAAAATGAGTGACCAAATATATTGTTATCCCAATTCGGATGTGCCTATTAATAAGTTTTAATTGATTCACAGCGTCTAAAGGTAGTATTATTTTCATGCACGGATAAATTAATGAGGAATCTGGTATGTGGTTTTATTATAATATTCAACTGCTGCAACAAAGTGACTTGATACTTCTATTGTATTTTTGTGGAACAAATTGGGTAACGAAATCGTCTATTTATAATGAATATTGCATGGAGGCAAGTATGAAAAGCAAAGTTTTTCTATTAATAGTTTTAGTTGTTATATTAAGCTCTTGTTCATTTCAAACCGATGAAAAGGTGAGTGATAAAAATGATTTAGATACTATTGGAGAATTAAATGATGAAAATACAGATGAAGAGCTGAATAATGTAATTACAGAAGAAGAACTGAATAGTAAAGAAAATCATGCAGATATTTTGGACAGAATAATTAATGATATAAAAAATAAATTAGAAATATATAAAGATATTAAATTAGCAGACATTAAAAAAATACAAGATACTTATTATGTAGTTGTAAAAGTAAATGAAGCTGAAATGACAGACCATGATTCTATGTTGTGGAAATACGACATGTTACCGGAATTGCTGCTTACAGGTAATGCAATTGATATATTATCGATGGACAATTATTATTTCGTAAGTTATCGTGAAAGCTTGCAATACGGCACTAAATACACTATTACCATGTATGACCACTATGATGAAAATTATGAAAAAGTTATTTATGAAGGGGGTTTTTCAAAATTCACTTTCAGCCCAAACAACGACTACATGTATATTCAAAATGATAATGAGGTAATAATACTCGATAAAGATTATGAAATTTTATTTAAAAATAAGTTGTATAACAATGCTGAAAATATAGAAGATGGTCACTATGTAGATATGCAATTTATCAGCTGGACAAAAGATAATAAAAAACTATGGGTTGCAACGGGTTATCATGCTTATGTAATGACATTCCATCTCATAGATATCGAAAATTCAACTCAAGATACATTTTTTACCGGTGAAAGCTACGGAGTATCAGAAATTGCTTTAGATCCTGATAACAGCTGCATTGTTTACAGTACAAAACCGGAATTTTATGAAAGCAGCGCATATGAAGAATTTAACAATAATCAAACAATAGTTTATCTGTATTTTCTTAATTTAGTAACCAATGAGAAAATTGAGATTTCCAAATCGGTAACAAGAGGCTTCAGACCTAAATGGGTCAACAATAAAATATTTGAATATAATCATCCTGACGGATTTATGAGATTAACCTTTAATATTGATAACTATTATTTAAATTCGGGTAAGGAGAACCCTGAAAATGAGGAAAATTTATGGCAGTATGTAGAAGGCATAACACCTTTTGTAAATAATAAAGATGGCAATTGGTATTATAATGAAACCACATACAAAATTAATCTTAAAATACCATCCATATATCATTTAGACTCTCCCGGGGTTTATTTTTACTGGAGGGAAGATGGTAAGGGCTGTTATATATCATTGACAAATTATATATATGAATTTGATAAGAATACATCTTTTGTTGAAAATGTAAAGAATATATATTTTCTTAATAATTCTTATATAAATGAAAACATATTTGATAATGTAATAATTGAAGAAGGAACTACTGATAATGGCTATAAATATGTTTATTTTGCGGATGATATTACTGATTATTCCAATGACAGGGTGCTATCCTATATATTTGTTCAGTTAGATGATTATGCAATATGCAGATTAGATTATGCTTTGTTTTCTGAGGATTTTGGAAAATTTGATGCTGATGTAATAATTAATTCGATTACCCATACATTAACAGAGGGACGTTTCAGGGATGAATTTTTCACTGTCTATAATGATGACGCAGTCAATTTAGTTAATTTTAAAGTTCCCTACTTTTATATCCAAAATTATCGCGGTGAATACTATTACGAAACTTCTGAAAAGAAAGGCAGCTTTTATCCTTTGGATTATTTCATAGATAATAAGGAAGAAATTACACTTTACATTCAAGATACCGATACTGAAATTGAATATATGGGAGAAATTACAGAAGGTTATACAAAAAATGGATATAAATATTCATACTATGTAGAAAAAGAAACAGTATCTTATCAGCCTTATGGAACAGAAAAATGGGAGGAAGTTACGCGATTTATAACAAATATATCCGTCAGATTAGATAAATATTCAGTACTAAAAATGAAATATGAACTATCAGAAGAAGATTTCAGTTTATTTGATGTAAATGAAATTTTAGATTCTGTACAACTCAAATAATGCTTATATAAATAACAAAAGGCTCCTAAATATATTTTTAAGGAATTTGAATTTTAAAGAAGATATAGGGGGTATCGGCTGAGTACCATGTGGGGAACATTTCTTATTTTAATTCGTCTGAATAGGTGACAGCTAGTTATGAATAAAGGAAAAAATTAATTATATAAAGGCAGGAAAAGCTATGAAAAAAATCTATCGCACTAAATTTAATGTATTTATTGTAGTGCTTATTTGCGTTTTTTTGTTTAACATAATTGTATATGCTAATTCAGCACCAATTTATATGCCGGACTATCCTTCAACAGGAATATTTTCGGTAGATGAAAACACTCCGATTGAAGTGTTAAAGGAAAATTTGCTGTTTGATTTTACCGAAGAAGATGACGATACCTATTCTCCAAAGGCCAAGGTCATTGCAACCTATGAAATGCAAAATTCTTCAAATGAGGATGTTTCAGTATATATGGCATTTCCTTTCATTGAAAGATTCAGCGAGTTTTCACCTGATGAAATTATTATCACTGCAAATGATGAAATTATTCCCTATGATACCTATTTAGGTGAAACAATTAACAATTCAATGAATCCTTTTCAGGAAGCTGAAAATACTGACTTTAATATTGAGAAAATTATAAAATCTATTACAGATAAAAAGTATACCGCTAACAATTTTAAAGAAAATGAAAGAGGTAAGCTTTACAGGTTTAAGGTATCTTCTGCTGATGACAAAATAAATTTCGCCGTGAGCTTTGATTTTAATCATGAAAAAACCAAAATTATTTTAAATGGTTTTAATCGCTTTGAACGAAATGAAAATAATATCAGAGTTGCTTCCGGCACAAGAGAAGAAGAGACAAGAGAGATCTATGTATTAGGTGAAGATATTAGTTTTGATATTAAAGGTTATACAAGCGGAAATCTTGAGGAAGAAACCGATAAATTTGAATATGAAATAATAACAGAAGAAATTGATGTAGAAACATTCCTGAAAAATTATGCGGCTTATTATTTGAACAAATATGCCGAAAACCATGAGGAGATGGCAAAGGGACAAATATCAGAAATCCAGTTGTATAACCTTTACGCAGAGTCTTTGGATAAATACTTAGACAGGAATTTAGGAGTTTGTACCGAAGGTGATATTATGTCTGAAACCTGGGTGCCACGCATAATTACATTAGTCTATTCTGTGAATTTTCCCCAGAATTCTAAAAAGGAAATAAGTGTGAGCTACAAAACGAATGGAACGATGGATAGGCGGGAAACGGCAGAACCTCAATTTACATATGATTATATTTTAAATCCGGCAAGGAACTGGAAAGGATTTAAAAACTTAAATATTAAAATCATAACTCCGGAGGAAGCTCCTTATATTGTTAACAGCAGCATTGAATTAAATAAAGAGGATAATAATGTTTATACTGCTTATTCAGAAGAATTACCGGAGGAAGACTTTTCCTTCACGCTTTACTCAAAGGAAAAAGTCACATTATCAGACAGAATTGAAGGATATTTAAACAGAACTTTCGGGTATTTCACACCTATAGTAATAGGTTTTGTATTCTTAATTACTATTATTGTTATTCTTGTTGTTGTTAAAACAAAGAAAAGAAATAAAGAATAAATAAAAGAGTTTTTTGACCATCGGGGACTGTTCTCACCGGACAAGGTTCAATACAAGAATCCTAAAAACAACTAAAAAATTAATATGATTTAAGGGTGGCTGATATAGATGAAATCCATATCGGCCATTTCTATAATAAATTTAAAATTTCTAGCTTGAGTAAGATTTAAGGTTTGAGGAACAAATAAGATAAATTTGCGTCTTATTTATATATCAATTTGTTTGTTACAGGAGGAAAAGACATGAAAAAATCAAGGTTTAAGAAATTTGTTCTTGTAGGATTAACTTGCACAATCATATCCACAAGTGCCATATTTGCATTAGCGGACAATTTTGATGCAAACAAAGCAATAAGGTTGCAAATAAACAATGAATGGGTGGATGCACAAAATCTTTATATTGAAAATGACCGTGCAATGGTTCCATTAGACGGTATCATAGAAGAATTAGGGTTAAAGACTGAAAGTGATTTAGCAACAAATACGGTAAAAATTTATGACGAAGAATTAACAATTATTTTAACAATAGGTAACAATACTGCCGGGGTTATAAAGGTTATAAGCGGTGAAATTATTGAGGAAGCTAATAACTTGGATGTAGCACCTAAAATAATTAATAATCAAATATTTGTTCCCATACGCTTTGTTGCTGAAACATTTGGTTTGCAGGTAAGTTGGGATGATACATTAAGGGCGGTTATAATAGAAGCCGCATCCGGTATTAGCGTTGAAAGACCTATTGATTTCGAGGTTTTGGATTTTCAGGCAATTATGGATAATGACTTGCTGAAAAATTTATATGATAATAATTATATGACAAAAGGTATTTATTCATTGGTTGACGGAGAATGGATGTATGTATTGGCAGCTGCAGGGGAGAAACCGACTGGAGGATATGATTTGACCATAGACAGTATTACGGAAGTTACAAAGGGTACGGCATATATTCATGTTACTTTGACTTCTCCCGAAGAAGGCAGCATGGTGACCCAGGTGTTAACTTATCCCACAGTTTTTGTAAAGTTCAACAAGGGTGACATAAGAGATATTCAATGGGATGTAACAGGTGATGTTACTGAACCGGAAACTGATGAACAAGAAAAAGTGCTGATAGAAAATTTAGTTAAAAGTTTTGGAGAAAAGCTGAAAATGGTTTCCCTTTTGGCAACGGAGGACATGGTAAAAGAAAGTATAAAAGAATACTACGGGGAATTTTTTTCACAGGTACTTCTTGAAAAGTGGCTAAGTGATCCGGCAAAGGCTCTCGGACGAACAACTTCCAGCCCATGGCCGGAACGTATAGATATTATATCGTTCGAAAAATTGTCTGATACTGAGTATGAAGTAAAAGGAAATATAATTGAAATGACCAGCGTTGAATTGACACAAGGGGGTATAGCTGCCAGCAGACCTGCAACATTTATAATAAGAAATATAGATGGAAAATGGCTAATAGATGATATAAAAATAGGGGATTATATTGACCTTAATTTATTAGTATATGATAATAAAGAATACGGGTTTTATTTCACCTTGCCAGCAAGCTGGATAGGATACAAGGTTTTAGAAGATAAATGGGAAGGTGTATCATTAACAGAATCAAAAGAAAACCAATCCGGTCCGATAATTTATATAAGGCATCCGGAGTGGACCGAAAAAACCCCCAGACAGGATATACCTATCATGATATTTACCAAGGACCAGTGGGAATCCCTCAATAACGGGGAATTCAGCGTGGGTGCAGCACCTGTCGGCCCAAGCATATTAGGTGAGAATACGAGCTATGTTTTTGCCTTGCCTGCAAGATACAATTATGAATTTTTGACTGGATTTGAAGAAGTAGAGGAGATATTGGAAAATGACTCCCTTCAGGCATATGAAGTAAACTAATTCTTTTGAGCATTTCAAATCATGAGCATATATACTATAATTATTATACAAAGAGCAAACTACATTTATGAGCATCCCAAATTGCTGGCAAAAACTATTTTAATAATATGGAGAGACTGTGATGGTGTCCATAAGAAGATTATGCATTTATGGTTTATTAATAGGTTTGTTAATAACAGGATACAAAAATGTCGGATTGGATTCGACTGAAGTACCTTTTAATATGTTTGATAATCAAAACGATGCTGTAAATAACCTCCTTAACAAGGAAGGAATGACTGTTAAAGACAGATATTTGCCAATAGAAGGATACACAAGGGTTGAATATGAAGAAGGTAGCTTTGCGGAATTTTTGAGGAATCAAAAGCTCAAACCCTATGGCGAAAAGGTTTTATATTATGACGGTAGACAAAAGCCGGCAAAAGGAATTTATGATAGTGTATTTGATGTAGATATCGGCAACAGAGACCTCCATCAGTGTGCGGATGCTATTATGCTTTTAAGGGCAGAGTATCTTTATTCACAAGGACTATATGATAAAATAAGCTTTAATTTTGTATCAGGATTTAAGGCAGAATATAAGAAGTGGATGAATGGTTACAGAATTGATGTACAGGGAAACAATGCAGAGTATTATAAAACTGCAGAGCCTTCAAATACATATGAAAATTTCAGAAAATATATGGATATGGTTTTTGCATATTCCGGAACTCTTTCTTTGGAAAAAGAGCTGATAAGTGTAAGTATTGATAATATGAGTATAGGCGATGTGTTTATAGTTGGCGGAAGTCCCGGCCATGCCGTAATAGTTGTTGACATGGCAGTTAATTCATTAGGTGAAAAAATATTTTTACTGGCACAGTCCTATATGCCCGCCCAGCAAACTCAACTTCTTATAAATCCGATGGATGAGGATATTAGTCCATGGTATTCATTAAAGGGTAAAGAAAAATTAATAACACCGGAATGGACTTTTGAACTTGATACACTTAAAAGCTGGTATTAGTAGATAAGTAAATATCTTTAGTTTTATTAAAGGGAACTGTAATTGAAATGAAAAGATTGAAATAGCAAAATCAATAACTAAAGGATTCAGCCCGAAATGGATTAGTAATAAAATAATTGAATACAACGACCCTGATGGTTTTATAAGGTTAACTTTCAATATTGATGACTATTATTTAAATAAAGCTAAGGAAATGGTGATACTGTCAAATAATGATTTATTCCCGCTTAACGGAGAACATCAGTTTTTGAAGCTAAAAATGGTCGAGTGGCAGAGAATATAAACTGTTTACATTAAGGAAGGATGGGACGGTAGAAGAATTACCTGTTAAGGATCATTATTCATTGTTTATAAGTAATACTACGGATTTCTACTCAACAAAACTTACGAAAATAGATGATGTTACATTTAAAACAGAATATTATGATAATTCAAAAGGCGAAAAATTTGAAGATATTTTTAAGTGGGACGGTAAGAGATTTATTATTGCACAATCAATAAATTAACATATGATATGCATTATTATTTTAACAACTCATCATTGTTAACATTCAAATTATAGAATTATTCATGGAGGAAATATGAAAAAGAAAATCTGTTATATGATATGTATTGTTTTTATTACTCTTTTGTTAAGTAATATATTTCAATACTATTGTTTAAACAATTTTCATTTTGGAGTTAACGTATCAGCCCAAGAAAGGGAATATCCTGAATATACTGATAAAATAATGGGATTTGGCGGGTATGTAAATAATAAAACAATTTTTCCTATTAAAATCAGGGAAATTAATCCTATAGGAAGTAGGGGAATGGAATATTTTGCAACTCTTAATACAACTTGGGGTTTTTCAGAAATTGAACAAAATAAAATGGGTAACTATGAAGATATTGAGAATAAAGTAATTTTGCCATTTAAAGAATACGATATAGGTGTTTTCCATAAATTCAATGGGGATTATGTAGTAAATGCCGATGCATATGAGTTAAAATATTCAGTATTGGGTATAAATTTTAAAAAAGTTATTATTAAAACACATTAATATCAAATTGTTTTAATTATATTTCCATAATTACTACAGTTAATACCGGATAATCTGAAAAAGTATTTGACTGTGAACAGACTTCATAGTGTATTATTAAGGCATCAAATTGCAAGGGAGAATGATATGCTGATAAAAGAAATTGAAAATTTGTCCGGGATGGATAGGGCAAATATTGGCGCTGAGTTGCCGCAGGTTTATTATCCATGGCGGAGATATTTAGCCAGGGCTTTCGACGGTCTTATATACGCGATATTTTGGGCGGCTTTTCTTGCATTTGTGTTTCATGTAAACGTGGTGGGTAGAAACAATGCAGAGAAATTTTTAGATGGATTCATAACTATTATAATGATGCTGTTTTTAGAGCCGTCCTTGCTCCATTTATTTGGAACTACACCAGGGAAGGCAATCTTTGGACTTAAAATAGAAAACCCTGACGGCGGTCGTCTTTCTTATACAGATGGAGTAGTGAGGACCTGGGGCGTATTAAGCAAAGGGATGGGATTTAATATTCCAATCTATAGTATAATTCGCCTTTTCAAAAGTTACAATCTATGTATAGCGAATGAAACACAGCCTTGGGATGAATCAATATCTTACACTATTAAGGATACGAAATGGTATAGAGGCGTGATTTATGTCGGTGCAACTTTGGCAACATTTGCTGCTTTTTTTATGATATCCTCTGCACAGCAACTTCCTCCCAACAAAGGAGATATAAATATAGCAGAATTTGCAGAGAATTACAACTATTATGCAAAGCTGTACAAAATTGATTTTGGTAATGAATACTTGGATGAAGACGGGAAATGGGCAGAGAAGGAAACTGACGGGACTGTAATTTATATCAATTTAACTGAAAAGCCGGAATATAAATTTACGATAGAAAACGGATATGTGACAGGTGTATCATTTGACATTGAAATGAAAAACCATGATTATATGATTAGTTCATATGATAAGCATATGTTTTTGGCATCCCTTGCTTTAGCAGGGGCACAGAATGAAATGGGGCTATTTTCAAAAATCCCGAAACGAATAGCAAGAAGTATAGAGAATAATATTCTAAATGACTACCAATTTGTTGAAGCCGGAATAGCATTTAATTGCGATATAGAGCATTCAGGCTACAATAAGATAACAAATATATTAGTGCCGTCAGAAAATACGAAAGAAAATTATTTCAGTTTAAAATTTTCAATGAATAAAGAATAATAATATTTGAAGAGTAATACTATAGGAGGAAATACAATGAAAACCAGGATTTTTATCATACTAATTTTAACTCTGCTAATGACAGTTGCACCTTTTGTTACAGAAGATGTATATGGAGCTGAATATGTAAAAGGGCAGTCAATTGTTGCGGAAGACCAAGAAAAAGCAAGCAGGGGACTTGAATTCCCGGGACTTGATATCACTTGGCTTGATATTGGAGACTCACATATACAGTCTTATTCACAGATGGATATATTCAGTGAAGGGATCTTTACTCTAAGATTATCAGGACAAACTATATGTTTTGACACAACCGGTAAGATAATAGCTGTTGGTGATTACAATGGAATACATGAATTTTCTGATGGTATGGCAAAAGTATATAAATACATACCACGAGATGAACCTGATGTTCCGGGGAGACTTATGGCACCTCCAGGTCAAATGGAAGGTTTCATAGACAGTAAAGGAAATGAAGTAATACCTCTTGGTATGCATAGTAATATGGGAGATATGTTTCATGAAGGGTTTACGACTATTGGCGGTTATGAAGAAAATAAAGGATTTATTAATAAAACGGGAGAAATAGTAATTCCTCAAATATATAAAGATGCAGGAAATTTCTCAGAAGGTCTTGCTGCTGTGCAAGATATTGAGACAGAGCTTTGGGGGTACATAAATAAAGATGGCGATATTGTTATACCTATGCTATATGATGAAGCTAAGCCATTTAGAGAAGAAGTTGCCTATGTGGTCAAAAACGGTATGGCAGGTTACATAGACAAAGAAGGAAACATTATAATTGATTTTATGCTAATGCCTGAAACCGACAAATATGTTGACAACAGTTTCTATGGAGGTCTTGCAGTTGCCTGGGACAGTTCAGGAAAATACGGGTATATAAATAAAAATGGAGACTATGTATTACCTGTAAAATACAAAGAAGCAAATCCGTTTATAGGAGAAGCTGTCTATGTTGTTATAGAAAATCAAAATTATCCAAATGGCTACGGCTCAAGTTTTCTAATTAATAGAGATGGTGAAAGGTTGACTCCCCTTTGGCAATATGGTAGATACGCAGGAGAATACATGAGAGATGGTCTCATAAGAGCATTGTCAACCTATGGTCCAAGCCCAAAAGAATTCATAGTCATGCTAAATAAATATGGTGCTGAAGTAATTCCGGCATCGTTAAACATACAATATTTAAGTTCTTTTAATGAAGGCTATGCTCTTATTATAGCTGACAATAATGGAGGTACAGCTATAGGCTTGGTAGAATTACCGGAAAACATTGATGCTTATAAGGACAGAAAACTAATCAGAGTATTTATAGATGACAAGCTTCTAAATTTTGAGGATACAGATCCAATTATAGAAAACTCAAGAACCCTTGTGCCGATGAGAGCAATATTTGAAGCTCTTGGAGCGGAAGTTGAGTGGGATGATACAAATAAAACAGCTATTGCTAGGAAAGATAATACAACCATATCTTTAAAAATTGACGATAATACAGCATATATTAACAATGAGCCGGTGGAGTTAGATGTTCCTGCAAAAATTAAAAATTCAAGAACATTAGTACCTGTTAGATTCATTGCAGAAAGCTTAAATGCAGATGTAAAATGGAATGATGAAGGAAGAGCCGTTCTTATCAAAACATCGGGCATAGATAACACTGCAGTTGATGATTACCAAGAATAAATTCTAGAAACCGGTGGAATAGATGGAATGTTGGAGGGATGAAGGAGTTGAATTATGATGAAAAAATATTTAGATATTAATCCGAAAGTAAAAACAGCATTAGAACAGGGAAAACCTGTTGTAGCATTAGAATCAACAATTATATCACACGGTATGCCATATCCTAAGAATGTTGAAACAGCACTTAATGTAGAAAAGATTATACGAGATAACGGGGCCGTGCCTGCCACAATAGCAATTTTAAGCGGTAAACTGAAGGTCGGACTCACTGAAAAAGAAATAGAATACTTGGGAAAAGCAACAAATGTAATTAAAGCATCAAGAAGAGACATTCCATACATCGTTTCCAAAAAATTAGACGGGGCTACAACTGTCGCTTCGACAATGATTGTAGCTTCTCTTGCAGGAATTAAAGTGTTTGCAACGGGGGGTATCGGCGGTGTTCATAGAGGAGCAACTGAAACATTTGACATTTCTGCAGACCTTGAAGAATTAGCAAATACAAATGTGGCGGTTGTATGCGCGGGAGCAAAATCCATTTTGGATATAGGTTTAACTTTGGAATACTTAGAAACTCATGGAGTTCCCGTAGTAGGATATCAAACAGAAGAAATGCCGGCATTTTATACCAGAAAAAGCGGCTACAAAGTTGATTATAAGCTTGATACTCCTGAAGAAATTGCAAAAATGCTAAAAGCAAAATGGGACCTTGGACTTAAAGGGGGTATGGTAGTAGCAAACCCTATAGAAGAACAATATCAGATGGATTATGATATAATTACGGATGCAATTAATAAGGCTGTTAAACAAGCTGATGAAAACGGTATAAAGGGAAAAGATACTACTCCGTTTTTGCTGGCAAAAGTAAAGGAGATAACCGGCGGCGACAGCCTTGAATCAAATATTATGTTAGTATACAACAATGCCTCACTTGGGGCAAAAATAGCTGTTGAACTCTCTAAAATATATGAAATTGAATAATTGTTGTACTGTCATATTGAGGAATCAAAAGCTGAAGTCATATGGTGAAAGTCTATATTGTATTAACTGTTTATTGGTTCTTAACTGGTTATTTATTAAGAAATATTAAAGAAAATTCATAAAAATATAACAAAAATTACTAAAATAAGACAAAATTCCCAATCTTCTTAGTGTATAATATATGAAATAACATAATTATTTTATTGCAATTAACCTATAATCCGAGAACCATGTTAGGAGGTATTTAAATGAGCATAGTTAATACCTTTATTCATGAAACAGACTTTTATCGAATATTATTTGAAAATTTACCGCAAGCAATTCAAATCAACCAGATAGTCTTTAATGAAACGGGGGAACCGGTTGATTATTTGCTTTTAGACGTAAATCGTACCGCTGAAAAGTATATGGGGTTAAAACGGGAAGAAATTGTAGGAAAAAGAATTAAAGAAATCTATTCTTATATTGAAAAAGAATGGTTTATACGATATGGTGAAGCCGTAAAAACGGGTAAATTTGATAGGTTAGAAATATACATTGAAGCACTTGGTATATGGTTTGATGTTCAAGTGATTCCGCTTGGAAGTCAGAACAAGTTTGCGATTTTATTTCAGGATATAACAGAATTGAAAAATAAAGAAGCATCAGAAAAAAAAGCCCTTAACGACCGCAAAAAAATCGAGATAGAAAAAAGTCATTATATGAAAATTGCAGAAGAAAGAGCTGCTTGGCTTCAAACCATAATGGATTTAATGCCTGCAGGCGTTTGGATTTCGGATTATAGCGGAAAAGTGATTATGGTAAATCAAGAAGCGATAAATATGTATCGGGGCAGTTCTTCAATGACAGATATTCCTAAAGAATACACGTCATATAGATTATTTCTGCCCGATACCGACGAACCGGTAACTTTTGAACCATATCCACTTAAAGAAGCGCTGGTTGGTGTGATGTTGGATTTTGAACGGTTTGACGGTACGAGAGGCACTCAGGTTGCTTCAACCGAAGCTCTCCGTGATAAGGACGGGAATATTATCAATTATGTGGCTGTTGCAATGGACATAACATCGCTAAGACAAGCTGAAAGAGCTCTTGCGGAAAGTGAAAAAAATGCATTAGATTTAGTGGAGAAACTTCGTCAGGCTGACCATAATAAGAATGTTTTTATCAATATGCTTTCTCACGAATTGAGAAATCCGCTTGCATCAATAATTATGGGGCTGGAGCTCTTGGAAAAGGCACCTTCTGACGGGAAACAAGCTTATATGGCGATGGATATCGTCAAACGTCAAGCAAAACTCCTTACTGATTTGGTTGACGATCTATTAGATGTAACCCGCATTACACACAATAAGGTTTATTTAAAAAAAGATACTTTAGAAATCAACAATCTTATAGGCAAAGTAGTTCAAGATTACCAGCCTCAATTTATTGATAAAAATGTAAAGTTGGAATTTAAATCGACCATACCAGTGTATATAGAAGCAGATTCTTCACGATTAGCTCAAGCAATTGGCAACCTGCTGCACAACGCTGTAAAGTTCACAAATGAAAAGGATTTGGTAATTGTTTCTGCAGCACTGGACACCAATAGCAGTGAAGCTGTAATCGCTGTTGAAGATACCGGACGGGGTATAGACCAGACAGATCAGCCAAATCTGTTTGAACCATTCATGCAGGTGGACAAATCATTGGATCGAAAACTTGGAGGACTTGGACTTGGTTTGACTATTGTCAAAAGAGTAGTGGAACTTCATGGCGGCAGAGTAGAAGTATTTAGCGAAGGGGTAGGAAAAGGTTCTAAATTCACAATAAGGCTACCTATTTAAATAAATATCGGAGGATATTTGCTATGTCAAATGATATACTAAATATTTTAATAATTGAAGATAATAAAGATTTGGTTGATATAATGTGTGAGATGCTTGTTTTATCAGGTTACAGAGCATTATCGGCTAAGAACGGAACTGAAGGTATTGCTAAAGCAAGGGAAAATAGACCGGATGTAATAATATGTGACATAGGTCTTCCGGATATGAGCGGATACGAGGTTGCAAAAATAATCCGAAAGGACTCTGAATTGAAAGATACATATCTTATTGCTTCTTCCGGCTATGCTCAGCCTGAAGATGTTGAGCGTTCAAGGGAAACGGGATTTAACATACATTTGGCTAAACCTATAAGCTTTAACATATTGGGAAAAGTACTTAAAGGTGTAAAATTAAAATGCATGCAGTGAACAGATAATATTATATTTTAAGAGCAGAGTGCCGTTTGAAACAAGGAGAAGAAAAGTCTTTAACTAATATAATGAAACTGTAAATGAAGCTTTAATAGTAAAGAAAACTAACCAGGAAGAAACAGGTGATTTATTGATAAATATTTCTGACAAAATAAAGAAAAAATTAGATATGCTTCCTATGGAGCCGGGAATATACAAAATGATTGATGCAAAGGGAAATGTTATTTATATAGGAAAAAGCAAAATGCTCAATAAAAGAGTAAAAACATACTTTGCAAACAATCCTAATTGGGACAAGATTAACAGAATGGTTCGTTTAATAGATGATATTGATTTTATTGTAACTGATACTCATCTAGAGGCTCGTATTTTGGAATGCAGTTTAATAAAAGAATTAAAACCTATTTTTAATT